>RCUU01000104.1_pt1 | contig 47531 bp, 29 predicted proteins | sample 2166211 | NCBI WGS metagenome assembly RCUU01 (sample SAMN09932620, study PRJNA488358) | compost metagenome | feature: garden; material: soil; isolation source: compost soil in phenylacetic acid-enriched culture | place: Germany: Experimental Botanical Garden Goettingen | collected 2016-01-27
AGTTGAAGCAGATTGAGCATGAGGTGGACGGGGAGATCAAGGAGGCGCTGGATTTCGCCTTTGCCAGCGAGTATCCGGCCCTGGAAACTTCGGTTCAAGCTATCTATTCCGATATCGTTGAGGAGGCGCGCAGCAGATGAGAAAAATGACCTATGGTGAAGGAATCCGTGAAGGCATGCGCAGCAAAATGCTGGAGGACCCCAATGTGGTCTTGCTTGGGGAGGATGTCGGGCCGTATGGAGGAACCTTTGGCGTAACGAAGGGACTGTGGGAGCAATTCGGTGAAGAGCGGGTACGGGATACCCCGATTTCCGAAGGGATCATTGTCGGGGCTTCTGTCGGTGCTGCCGCAACAGGACTGAGACCCGTAGCCGAGCTGATGTTCATTGATTTTCTGACCTTCGGGATGGACGGACTGGTGAATCAGGCTGCGAAGATGAGATATATGTTCGGCGGTAAAATCTCCGTGCCGCTCGTACTGCGGCTGCCGGCGGGCGGCGGAATCAGTGCGGGGGCACAGCATTCCGGATCGCTGGAGGCCTGGGTTACCCACGTTCCGGGGCTCAAGGTGGTGTATCCTTCCAACGCCCAGGATGCCTGGGGACTGATGCTGACCGCGATTGAAGATGACAATCCGGTGGTGTATATCGAGAGCAAGGTTCTGTATTCCAAAAAATTTCAGGTGGACGATACGGTGGCCGCGATTCCTTTTGGCGTAGCCAGCGTTAAAAGGGAAGGAAGCGACGTGTCCATCATAACGTACGGCAAGCAAGTAGAGGATGCGCTTAGCGCTGCGAAAGCACTGGCTGAAGAGGGCATAGAAGCAGAGGTTGTTGATCTGCGCTCGCTCTATCCGCTGGACACAGAAACGATATTCGCGTCAGTCGCCAAAACACACCGGGCGCTTGTTGTCACCGAAGAAGTGAAACGGGGCGGGTTCGGGGGCGAACTGTCGGCCATGATCTCGGAGCTGTGTTTTGATGAATTGGACGCTCCGGTTGTCCGAATCGGTGCACTGAATACTCCCGTCCCTTATTCTCCGGCGCTGGAAGCCTATGTGCTGCCAAATACAGAAGATATCATTCAGGGCATTAAGGGCATGTTCTGATCAGGCTCAGGAAACGTCAATATGCAAACTAGCGGAGGTGCACAATGGCTGAACTTATCGTTATGCCCAAATTAGGGCTTACCATGACCGAAGGGACGATCTCCAATTGGCGAAAAGCTGAGGGGGACACCGTAGTCCAGGGAGACATTCTGTTTGATGTGGAAACGGACAAAATTTCCAATGAAGTTGAAGCAAAGCTTGGCGGTGTGCTGCGGAAAATTATTGTAGAAGAAGGCACTGTGGAAATCTTCCGCCCGGTTGCCGTCATTGGCAATGCCAATGAGGATATTTCCGGCCTGCTCGGTGGAGGCGGGGAGACATCGGTGCCTGCTCCTGAGCCGGCTGGGACTCCGGCGGATGCCGGAGCTGCCGCTGCCACTGCCGATGAAGCGTCCGTTCATGCTGCCGGTGGCCGAATCAAGGCTTCGCCGTATGCCAAGAAGACTGCCGCATGGTTGTCCGTTAACCTGCAGCAGGTGAAAGGGACCGGACCGCAGGGCAGAATTACCGAAGGGGATGTCCGCAAGTATGCCGCAGAAGGGGGAGTCGGAGCCGCGCCCAGATTGAAAATATCCCCGGCAGCGGCCAAGGAAGCAGCGGCCCTTGGTATTGATCCTTCCGGATTCCATAAAGAAGGAAGAATTATGAAGGAGGACATCCGCTCCATCGCGGCAGTCTCCAATCAGACCTCGGTGCAGGCTGCTGTGCAGGAAATCAAACGTGTGCCGATGAACAGCATGCGCAAAATCATCGCCAAACGGATGCTGGAAAGCCAGGCGGTTTCTCCAACGGTAACCTACAATATGAAGCTGGATACTACGGCCTTGGGAGCGCTTAGACAGCAGTTGAAGGATACACTCAAGGTTACGTATACTGATCTGCTGGTTAGTATTGTAGCCAAGTCGCTGCTGGAGTTTCCACTCCTGAACTGTTCTATTGAAGGAACCGAGCTTGTTATGCGGAATTATGCCAACATCGGTGTAGCGGTCGGGCTGGAAGAGGGACTTGTGGTCCCTGTGGTCAAGAACGCCAACCAAAAAGGGCTGGCCGAAATCTCGCAGGACGTGAAGCGGCTGGCGGCAGGAGCAAGAAATAACACCTTGACCTCCGATGAATTGACTGGAGGAACCTTTACCATAACTAATCTGGGTATGTACGGCATGGAGTCCTTCTCGCCGATTATCAATCAACCGGAGGTTGCGATTCTGGGTGTCAATGCCATCGTGGATACTCCGGTCGTGGTGAATGGGCAGATTGTCATCAGACCCTTGATGAACATCAGCCTGACCGCTGACCATAGAGCTGTGGATGGGGCGGTCGCAGCGCAATTTATGCAAAAAATCAAAGCCTATGTAGAGAAGCCGGCGCTGCTGCTGCTGTGAGAAGCCAATGCTTCCGAAGCGAGTTTTGTACGAAGCTGAATGCAGGAAGTAACGCTCACAAAACTTAGCGTATGCTTCCGAAGCGAGTTTTGTACGAAGCTGAATACAGGAAGTAGCGCTCACAAAACTTTTAGGAGGAGAAACCATGAGGATCGTTGTGCTTGGAGGCGGCCCGGGCGGATATGTGGCTGCCATACGGGCTGCGCAATTGGGAGCGGAAGTTACACTTGTGGAGAAGAAGGCCTTGGGCGGGACCTGTCTTAATGTCGGCTGCATACCAACCAAGGTGCTGCTTCATACCACGGAACTGTATACGCATCTGAAGCGGGAGGGCAAGGAGCTTGGGATCGAGACGGCGGAGGTCTCTGTGAACTGGGGCCAGCTGCAGAAACGCAAAGATAAGATCATCAGAATGAATACTGGAGGCATTGAGGCGCTGCTCAAAAAAAACAAGATTGCCAAGCTGAGCGGCTCAGGCAAATTTATCAGTGGCCGCGAATTGGAAGTAACCGCAGCAGATGGCAGTGTCCGCACGCTTGGCTTTGACCGGGCGATTATCGCTACCGGTTCGGAGCCATCAATGGTTCCTATTCCAGGTGTAGAGCTGGAAGGGGTGATTACAAGCGATGAAGCACTCTCGCTTCCTGCGGTACCGGAGAGCCTTTGCATAATTGGCGGAGGGGTAATCGGCTGTGAGTTTGCCAGTGTGTACAGCAGTCTGGGCTGCAAGGTTACGATTGTCGAGATGCTGCCGGAATTGATTGCAGCTATGGACCCTGATATTGTGCAATGCTTGCGGAAGGAATTTGCGGGTTCGGGTATTAAGGTTCACACAAAGACCAAGGTGGAGAGAATCGAACAGACGGGGGCGGGATTGCAGGTAATCACTTCATCCGGCAATGGCGGTCATATAATAGAAGCAGCCAAAGTACTGTTGTCCATCGGCCGGAGGCCGGTGACTGCGGGGCTGGGGCTCGAGAACATCGGTGTGGAGATGAAACGGGGAGCAATCCAGGTCAACAGGAATATGGAGACCGGCGTACCGGGCATCTACGCGATCGGGGATTGCAACGGAGGAATCATGCTGGCGCACGCAGCCTCCGCAGAAGGAGTTATTGCTGCAGAAGCGATTATGGGCGAACTATCGCCCATTGATTTCAGAACAGTTCCATCCTGTGTCTACACACGGCCTGAACTGGCATCCGTGGGGCTTACGGAGGAGGAGGCCAAACAGCAGGGATTCCAGGTGAAGACCGGCGTATTTCCGCTTCAGGCCAATGCCAAGTCCATGATTATGGGCGAGAGCGGCGGGCTGGTGAAGTACGTCGTTGACGCCGGCAACGATGAAATTCTGGGGCTGCACATTGCCGGACCGCGGGCAACGGACATCATTGTGGAAGGGGCGCTGGCGATTCGCCTTGAAGCCACACTGGATGAGCTTGTGACTACCATTCATGCCCATCCTACGGTTGGAGAAGCGTTGCACGAAGCCGCGCACGCCGTTCATAACCGGGCAATTCATCTTCACGTGTAACGCGTAGTCTTCCATTCTCCATCACCTTTCAAATAGGATGAACAGAGTATGCCGGTCCCGTATTTCCCAGCGGATTGTCATACTAAGTTCATCTTATTTATCTTTATTGAATGTTGAGGCATTTTATAATAGAGAGAGATGTAAGCGTATACAATAAGGGGTGGGCATATGAGGCTTGCTTTGGATACCAAGCAGCGGATGGGTTTGTCTCCTGGTCTGCTGCAATCTGTTGAGGTGCTGCAAATGGACTCCCAGGAGCTGGGCCAATATGTGGAGCGGCTGGCTGCGGAGAATCCGCTGATAGAGGTTCAATATTCAATAGACGGCGGCAGGATCCAGAGCAGAAAGGGCAGCCAGCATTTGCTGCAATGTGCGGCGCGTCCCCGGCATAATCTTCAGGAGCATCTGTTGTCGCAGCTGCGTCTGCTGGAACTGCCCAGGAAGGAACGGGTCATTGCGGCCTATCTGGTCGGCTGTCTGGATGATAACGGGTATTTTGCGGAACGGGTGGAGGAGATTGCAGCTGGACTGGGAGTCGGCTGTCAGGATATCGAGGCCGGACTAAGATGTGTTCAGTCTCTGGAGCCTTATGGAGTCGGAGCCCGGAATTTGCGGGAATGTCTGGTGCTCCAGCTGGAGCATTCCGGCAGAATGACGCCTTACTTACGGCTGCTGATTGAACGCTATCTTGAACAGTTGGGCAGCAATCAGCTGGTCCGCGTCGCCAAAGAATTGAAGACTTCCCTTAAGAGTATTCAGGAATCATACCAAGTGATTAAATCCTTGAACCCCCGCCCCGGAAATACCTTTGATCATGGGGAATCCCCGGTTTACATCGTACCTGATGTGTATATTATGCGGAAGAACGGGGGCTACGAAGCCGCAGCCAATCCCTTATCCGGCCCGCAGATAACGCTTGCCGAAAGCTATCAGCGCCTGTGCAGCCTGGGCGGAGACGAAGACACCCGCCGCTACCTGCAGGAGAAGAGCGAACAGGCAAGCTGGATCATGAAATGCCTCGAAGACCGCAAGGTGACTTTGTGCAGCGTGGCCGGCGCCATTCTGAAGCTGCAGCAGCCCTTTTTCGAAAGAGGGAAAGATTATCTGGTACCTCTAACACTCGGCAGAATCGCTGAAGAGCTGGATCTTCATGAGTCTACGGTAAGCCGGGCGGTTCGGGGCAAATATGTGCAATGTGTATGGGGAACCTTTGAGCTTAAATATTTTTTCCCTTCCGGAATTGCGGGTGAAGATAGTAATTGGACGCCGGATGCCTTGAAGCGAATCATCCGTGACCTTATAGAGGGAGAAGATAAGCGGGCAGCTTACAGCGACCGCAGAATTGCTGAACTTCTGCTTGAGCAAGGGGTGGTCATCTCCCGCAGGACGGTTGCCAAGTACAGGGAATCCATGCGGATTGCCTCCGCCCCGGGCAGACGTGAATATCCGCTCTAATCTCTCTGCGGGCGACGGAAAGGAGCAATAGACATGAGCATCAGCTTTGAGCAATCGCTTGGGAACTGGAAACACTTCATATCCAGCGGCGAGTGTGCCGCCGGGACGAAACCGGTAATTGCCGCTTCATGGAGAAGATGCCGCCAAGCTGGCGTTGATCCGATGTGCGGCAAGGGAATGCAGGTGTCGGAAGAGGAGCTGTCTTCCCGCTTAGAGGAGAAGAAGCAGCTTCTTTCCGTCGCCAAGCCGGCGATGAACAGTATCTATCAGATTATCAAGGATACGGTATACGCCATTGTCCTGACCGACCAGGACGGGGTGCTCCTGCACACGATGCTCAATAAGGAGCTTGAACCGGAATGTGTCAAGGTGAATTTTGTCGAAGGGGCCAGGTGGGATGAGATCAGTGTGGGCACCAATGCGGTGGGCACCGCGCTGGCGATCAATGATGCGGTTCAGGTGCTGGGCGGCGAGCATTACTGCACATCGCATCATGCCTGGACCTGCTCGGCCGCACCGATTCATGACAGCCGGGGGAATGTGATTGGCTGCCTGGATTTGTCGGGCAAGGCGGAGGATGTTCATCCCCATACGTTCGGCGTTGTTGTCTCGGCGGTCAGCAGTATCGAGAAACAGCTTCATATGCTGGAGACGAGCCAAATGATGTTTGCCGTATTCCAGTCGATGCAGGACGGGCTGCTTGTTATTGATACCGAATACAGCGTACGGCATTATAATGAAAGGCTGGCTTCGATCTTCATGCTCAGCATGGAGCAGATGGAAGCCTTGAGCATCAAGGAACTGCTGGAAGAAGTCGATTTAGACAGTGTATTCGCCGGCGAGCGGCATTTAAGCTACGCCGATTGTACCCTCACCGTCGGCCGCAACAAAATAGATTGCATGGTGAATATCTATCCGTTTACCTTCGATAACAAGATTCTCGGTGCTTCGCTAACGATCCGGGAAGCGGGGCAGGTGCGCAAGGAGGTCAATCAATTAGCCGGTTTCAAGGCGAATTACCGGTTCGGGGAGGTCGTCACGGACAATCCCTATATGCAGGGACAGATTGCTTTTGCCCAGCGGATCGCGAGAACAAACTGTACGGTGCTGATTGAAGGCGAGAGCGGAACAGGCAAGGAGCTGTTTGCCCAGTCCATTCATAATGCCAGCCTGCGAGCCGCAGGACCGTTTATTGCGATTAACTGCGCGGCGCTGCCGAAGGATCTGGTGGAGAGCGAGCTGTTCGGATACGAAAAGGGTTCCTTCACGGGGGCGCTTCGCGAAGGCAATCCGGGGAAGTTCGAGCTGGCGCACGGGGGAACGATTTTTCTGGATGAAATCGGGGAGCTGCCGCTGGAGATCCAGGCGAAGCTGCTCCGTGTACTGGATAACCATAAGGTCCGGAGAATCGGGGGGAAGCACGAGCGGACGCTGGATGTAAGAGTCATTGCAGCCACAAACCGCGATCTGGCAGAGGAAGTAAGCCTGAAATCTTATCGCAGCGACCTGTATTACCGTTTGAATGTGATCAATATCAAGCTGCCGCCGCTCAGGGAGCGCAGGGAGGATATTGCCCCGCTGGCGAGGCTGTTCCTGCAGAAATGCAACCGCGATAACCCCGGCCCGGCCAAGCGGTTCAGCCCTTCCTTTATTGAAGCCCTGCAGAGCTATGAGTGGCAGGGAAATGCGCGGGAGCTGCAAAATGCCGTGCAACGGGCTTATTATGTATGCAGCTCTGCCGACATTACCCATCTGGATTTGCCTCCGGCAAGGACGGCGCCTGTGATATACAGCAGCAGCGGCAGTGCAGCGGGTCCGCAGAAGCCAGTCACAGACGCGTCCGGCAAAAAAATGGAGCAGATTCAGATGGAGAGCATTTGCAGCGCGCTTAAAACATGCGGCGGCAATGTTGTGAACGCTGCCAAAATGCTGGGGATCGGCAAATCGACCATGTACCGGAAGATTGCCGAGTATGGAATAAGCAGATAGAAGGTTGAGGACTAACACCAGTTGGAAAGTAAAACCTGAAAGATTGGATCCAAGCAGCGGTTAGCTGAAACGGATGGCATCTGTCATACAGCAGCAATAGAAAATTTTTGCACCCTATAAATAGGGCTGTGCAGATCAAAATTCTGCACAGCCCTATTTTATTTCTTGGTTAACTGAAGAGGGAGTGAAACGTTTTTTTCGTAAATAAGAAAAACAAAAAATAATGAACAAAGGATAAAAAAGTTAGAATATAAAGCGCTTTCTATTTCGGTATATAATCAAGTCACGTTAAAAGAAAGGGGTTGCAAACATTGTCAAACTTGTTTTACAAGCCGGCAGGGGCATGGGTGGGAGATCTCATTCCCTTCTATAAAGACGGTACATTCCGTTTGTTCTATCTTCATGATTGGAGGGAGAACAAGAACCTTCACGGAGAAGGAACCTCCTGGTTCGAGCTGCGTACAAGCGATTTCGTGCACTACGAAGAAGTGGGCGAAATGCTGAAGCATGGAAGTGTGAGCGAGCAAGACCTCAACTGTTATACCGGCTCGATCATAGAAGCCCATGGGGAATATCATCTGTTCTACACCGGCCTCAATCCGAATCCGGAATTCGTAGAGGACGGGGTGCCGCTCCAATGCGTTATGCACGCCGTGAGCACAGATATGGATTCATGGCGGAAAATCCCCGAAGATACCTTCTATTCCGACGGGATTCAATATGAAAGACATGACTGGCGCGATCCCTTTGTATTCTGGAACGAAGAGGCGGGGGAATACTGGATGCTTCTTGCCGCAAGGAACAAAGAAGGCCCTTCCCGGCGCCGGGGGAGTATCGGACTCTGTGCTTCCACGGATCTCAAAAAATGGGAAATCCGGCAACCCTTCTGGAATCCGAAAATGTATGTGACGCACGAATGCCCGGACTTATTTCAAATCGGGGAATGGTGGTACCTGGTTTACTCCACGTTCTCGGAACGATTTGTCACCCATTACCGCATGAGTAAATCTTTAAGCGGACCTTGGATGGCGCCGAGAAATGATGCGTTTGATGCCAGAGCGTTCTATGCTGCGAAAACATGGAGTGACGGAAATAAGCGTTACGCTTTTGGCTGGGACCCAAGCAAGGAAAACGAGGATGATTACGGGGATTGGCAGTGGGCCGGAAACCTGGTCGTACACGAACTTGTCCAAGAACAGGATGGAACGTTAACGGTTCGTATCCCGGAGACTGTTTCCCGTCATTTTTCAAATAAACAAGCAGCCGAGTGGGGTTCCCGGCTTGGGGATTGGAAGGAGTCAGAGGGGCGTATAGAGGCAGCCGCGAACGAGACATACTCTTGTATATCAGCCGGCTTCATGCCCGAAACTTGCAAGATTTCGGCTAAGCTCTCCTTCTCGGAAGGGACGAGAGGCTGTGGCATTATGCTTCGCGCAAGCGAGGATCATGACGAAGCCTACTATATTCGCCTTGAACCCATTCATAACCGCCTGGTTTTCGACATGTGGCCCCGGCGGGAGCAGGGTGAGATGCAGTGGCATATCAAAGGGGATCACCCTCATGCGGTAGAGCTGGAAGTACCGATAGAATTGCAGGCCGGTACGGTTTATAATATCGAGATCGTTGTGGAGAATTCCGTTTGCGTCGTATATTTGGCCGATCAGGCCGCCATGACTACACGTTTGTATAATTTGAAAACCGGCAACTGGGGCTGTTTTGTCCAGGAAGGCCGGGCGAGTTTTGAACAAGCATCCATTTCGGTTCCCAACTAACAGGAGGTCTTCTAAATGAAACGTTATGTCAAAAGGCTGGCTCTTGCGTTAACGCTGGTTGTCCTGATGGCGATGGTGAGCGCATGCGGAGGAGGAAATACCAATAACGGCGCTGCGGCAACCGGATCGGCAAATCCGCCGAAGGTGGACAAGAAAACATACAAATGGTTCGTGGCCCGAGGTGTGGATAGCCCTCCAGCCGTTACAGTAAAGGAGATTGCAGACGAGTTTTCCCGGACACATCCGGAATTCGAGCTGGTTCTGGAAGGCACGGGTGACCGCCCGTCCTATTTGCAGAAGCTTCGTACCTTGATTGCGAGCAACGAGATGCCTGCTATGTTCGATACTGATCCGGATGCCTATGCTTCCAAGCTAGTGCAGCAAGGCAAGCTGGTGGATATGAACAAACTGCTGAAGGAACTTGGGAAATATGAAGATTTCCGCCCGGTGGCCTTGCAATATCAGCAGTTCGCAGACGGCAGCATGTATACTTTCCCGCTTGAATACGGAATCGAGGTATTCTGGTACAACATCAAGATGTTTAAGGACCTTGGTCTTGAGCCGCCGAAGACGTTCGATGAGTTCATGAAGGTTGCCGAGACGCTGAAGCAGAGCGGGGTTACGCCGATTGCCGTCGACGGCAAGGATAAATGGCCGGTTCTCCGGTACCTGGCGTACAAGCCGTTCCGCATGACAGGCAATGATTTTATTGAAAATGTAAAGCAAGGGAAGGCATCTTTCAAGGACCCTGCCGGCATGGAAGGTATTAATTTCGTTCGCGATCTGGGCACCAAAGGGTACTTTCAAGAAGGATTCACTGCAACGGATTACACCGCAGCGCGCGATTTATTCCTGGGCGGCAAAGCCGGCATGTATTACATGGGTTCATGGGAAACCATGAACTTCGTAAATGATAAAGTAAGTACAGAAATGAAGGACAATATCGGGTTTTTCCGGCTTCCCATGATGGAAGGCGCCAAAACGGCTGAAAATGATTATTTCATCAACTCGGGCATCGGCGTTGCCTTCAACCAGGAGACCTTCGATGATACGATGAAGGAATTCGTCAAATTCCTCCTGGAACAATATCCGAAGGCCTACACGGAAAAAGGCCAATTCTCGCCTTTCAATTATTCACTTGATCAAGAGCAGGGGATGCCGGAGCTCTTCTATAAAATTCAAGACGAAATCGCGAAATCCGGCAGCGTCTTTGCCGTCCCGTGGGACACGCGCCTTGACCCGGCCACGAATGAGCTGCTTGGCAACGAATTGAATGCCTTGGCTCTGGGAGCCCATACTCCGGAGGATTTTGCCGAATTAATGGATCAGGCGATAAAAGAAAACGCGCCGAAATATTTCAAATAGCGATGCTAAGCAGGCGGCCAACTGAAAGCCGGTTGGCCGGCTGTAAGTACAAAAAACTAAAAATAGGGAATGAGCAAGCATATGGATAAAATCCTGCGCAATCGCAAAGCCGCTCTCGTCTTCCTGCTGCCTGCATTATTGGTGTATTTGCTCACCGTTCTGGCTCCCATCCTCTGGTCGATGTATTTCAGTTTCTTCTCCTGGGACGGAGTTTCAGATATGCTCTATATCGGCTTTGACAATTACACCAAGATGTTCGGCGGCGACAAGACATTCTGGAAGGCATTCAGCAACAATCTGATCTATGTTTTCATTATTGTAGCCATGCAGGTGTTTCTCGGTTTGCTGGTTGCCATCCTGCTGACCAGCATCACCAAAGGGAGAGAATTGTTCAAAACATTATATTTTGCCCCTGCTATCATCACTTCAGTAGCCATAGCACAGTTGTTCCAAAATGTGTACTCGTTTGAACCGGTCGGAATCCTGAACTTTTGTCTGCAGCAGATGGGTCTTGGAGACTGGAGCAGGCCTTGGCTCTCCGACTTGAAGTGGGCTCTGGGTGCCGTATCGGTACCCGAAGGTTGGCGTTATATCGGTCTTTATATGATTATCTTGTATAGTGCGTTAATTTCCATTCCTTCCGATATCGAGGAGGCTGCCAGAATTGACGGAGCTTCTTCCTGGAACCTGTTCCGTTCGATTAAAATGCCGCTGATTAAGCCGGTTCTGATGGTTTCTATCATTATGGCTACTACGGGGGCGCTGAAAGGGTTCGACATCCCGTATCTCATGACGAACGGGGGACCGGGCCGCGTAACGGAATTGTTGCCGACTTATATGTACAAAACCGCATTCTCCAGTCTGGACTTCGGTTATGGCAGCGCGATGGCCGTATTTATCGTCATTGAAAGCCTCATTGCAGTCGCCTTTATCAGACGGATGATGGACAGTAAGGAGACCTGATGATGAAATTTTCTGGCTATACTAAAGCGGTTCTTGTGGTAGTTTCCTTTGCTCTGCTTGTCATTCAAGTGTATCCGCTTGTCTGGGTGTTCATCTCCAGTTTTAAGGCGCCTACCGATTTTTCCGGTGATAACCCGCTCAGCCTGCCAAGCCAATTCACTTTCGGTAATTATTACAGTGTGTGGAATAAAGGGAATTTGGGGACTTATTTTTCCAATAGTCTCATCGTCGCCGTGACGACCATCGTGCTTGTGATCCTGTTCAGCGCCATGGCGGCTTTTGTTATTGAGAAGATGTCTTTTAAATGGAGTCAAAGCGTGTTGTTTCTATTTCTGTGCGGCATAATGATCCCGATTCAGGTCGTGCTCATACCACTGTTCATTCTTTATAACAAAATAGGAATTATCAATACGCTCACTTCTCTCATTTTGCCCCAAGTAGGTTTTGCACTGCCGATCTCGATCTATCTTTTCGTGAGCTTCTATAAATACATTTCGAATGAGATCATGGAGGCGGCTGTCATGGATGGCTGCGGAGTGTATCAGGTTTTCTGGCGGATGATTTTCCCGCTATCCCGGAATACGATAGTCACGGTTGTCGTTATGAATCTGATATTTGTCTGGAATGAGTTTATTTTTGCGAATACGTTTATTCATGACCTTAAATCACGGACCATTCCAGTTGGCTTGATGGATTATATCGGGCAGTACGGTTTGACGGATTGGGGAGCGACCTTTGCTGCAATCAGCATCACGACCATCCCGACGATGGTGGTTTACTTCATTTTCAACAAAAGCGTGATTTCCGGTATGACCGCAGGTGCGACTAAAGGTTGATCTCCCATATACCTTTGACTGAAGGTATACTGATAGTACCAGGTTGCCACTCTTCTTGGTCAGGGGGATTTCATGAACATAAAACGGTTGTTCCTTTCGATTAGTATCCGAAGCAAGATTATTATTTTGTCCATAGCCTGTTCCTTGCTTCCGCTGGTCCTGATCGCTTCCTTAACCTTTGTCTATTTAAGCAAAGTGATCGAGAACAAGATGTCCGATACCACCTCGAATCTGCTGGGGTCCATCAATTGGAATATCCAGACTTTCGTGAATGATGTGGAATCGATTTCGAAGCTGATGTTGTCTTCCCGGGATGTTCAGAATTTCCTTTCCTATACTAAAAATGATTTCAAGGAGATCTATGACCTTCAAAATGCGACCCGCAGTCTGATCGTCAATATTACCAACAACAAATCTTATATTCGTTACGTTTACGTTGGCAGCGGGCAAAGGGAACTGATTACCACAAACCAATGGGACAGATTGACTTATGACAATATCTATCAGGCGGTCTCACGGACAACATGGTATCAGCAGGTGGGGGAGATGGGCGGCCGGGGCTTGTGGCTGAACAGCGATGAAGTCCGGCTTCTCAAGGACAGCCCGAACCTGCTGCTGTACGGCAAACGGTTAAACAATCTTGAAACGCTCGAGCCGATCGGCATGTTGATTATCTCAATCGACAGACGGGTCTTTGATGAAATGTTCAAAAACATTTCCAATGCGGAAAACGGGAACTTGATGATCCTGCAGCAAAACAAAGTCATCTATTATAATTCCCGTACTGCCGATTTGAAACAGATTCCTCAAAAAGAGCTGCATTTGCTCTATGATCTGCCTGAACAAGGCACCCACATCGAAACGATTAACGGAGAACGGTATGTCATCACCTTTGATACCAACCCGGTAACCCGGTGGAAAGTGGTCAGCATGATCCCCTATTCGAACATTAATTCGGAAATTGTCTTGATACGCAATGTGACGTTCACGCTGACACTGGCAGCTTTTCTGCTTGCTGCTTATGGTTCGTATTTGATCTCCAACCGGATCACTAAGCAATTGACATTGCTCTCTTCCGTCGCCCGAAAAGCCGCAAAACGGGATAAAATTGAAGGAATCCTCTTTCAAGAGGAAGACGAAATTGGAAAAATAGGCAACCAGTTCTTGAGGACCTTCCGCACCAACACCGAACTATCGGACAAATTGATAGAAGCCAAGCTGAAGGAGAAGGAGGCAGAGCTGCATGCGCTGCAAAGTCAGATCAACCCTCACTTCCTATACAATACGCTGAATTCTATATATCTGATGGCGGAACGAATCGGTGCCAAAAACATTTCCAAAATGGTCATGTCGCTTTCGAACATTTTTAAGTTAAGCTTGAACAACGGGGACTACATTACGACTGTCGGCAATGAAATCGACCAAGTGAAAAACTATTTGGAGATTCAAAATATCCGCTATAACGGAAAATTCGAGGTTACAATTGACCTTGAGCCGGGAATTGAGCAAATCCGCATGTTGAAGCTGCTTATTCAGCCGCTGGTGGAGAATGCCATTTTTCATGGAATCGAATTGAAGGAGAACCAAGGGAACATTGCCATCCGGGGACGGATAGAAGGAGAATCGCTTATATTCGAAGTCGAAGATGACGGAGTAGGTTTTGATCCTGATGCCATGAGGCCGAGGGGATATGCTCTGAGGAATATACAGGAACGAATTCAGCTGCATTATGGCCAAGACCGCGGAATCCGCATAAACAGCGTTCCAGGCGCCGGAACCAAAGTAACCCTTGAGATCGGAATAATGGATTGAAGCCGGGCTGCGAAGGTGGGATTAACATCATGTATAAACTTTTTATAGCGGATGACGAACAGCTTGTGGTGGAGACATTGTCGGCCATGATCGATTGGAAGGCATATGGGATACGGATTGTAGGCACGGCAAATAACGGCAAACAAGCCTTGGAACGGATTCTTCAGTCGGACCCGGACATTGTTCTGACCGATATTCGGATGCCTGGCATGAACGGGCTTGAGCTGATCCGTACCCTGAAGGAAAAAGGACGCATAGCTGAATGCATCATCGTGAGCGGATATTCCGAGTTTCAATACGCCAAAGAAGCCATAGAGCTGGAGGCGGTGGATTATCTTATCAAGCCGGCAGAGCTCGAAGAAGTGGCCAAGACCGTCTCACGGGCGATCGGGCGTCTGGAGCGTAAAGCGGATCTAACAGGGAACCGCTCAGATCGTCGGATTGCCAAAGCATTAGATCAGGCGGTGTTTACGGATCTAATCGTCCATGCCAAACATCCCTCTTTCGATCAGACGCCTTACGAAAGATATAAACAGTTTGCGACCATCGTTATCGGAAGCCCGGAGACGGTTTGGCTCGAACGAATGAAGAACAATGGCGTTACGGATACCCTCCTCCGTTTTTTGGAGGACCGCGGAATTGACGTGGAGCTGCTCTACGAGCAGCAGAAAATCATCTTATTATGCATGACGGCTCTAGAGGGGGCCGCGTCACTAACGGAAATTCTGATGGCGGCAACCGCAACATTTTCGGAAGACAGCTCATCAGACGAGATGTCATTATCGTTCGGAATTGGTCCGGCCGTAACCGATATCATGCATGCGCATATCTCTTTTTTGACAGCCGACCGGGCGTGTCAAATGGCTTTGTTTTTTGGCGTTCCGGTCATGGAAGTGAACAGTTGGACCGAGATCACCCGCGCTTCCGAGCTTGTGCTCTCCGGCTGGTCTGATCAAGTTCAATCCTTCGTCCGTTACGAACAAAAAGAGTTCGAGGAGATGCTCGAACGTTGGACAGAATGGGGGGCAGGGCGTTTGATCGCCCCCGTTACCCTGAAGAAAGCAGGCATAACATGGGTAAACCGGTTGTATGATTTGATCGAGAAGGACTTTGGAATCAAAATCGAGAAAGTGAGCGGAGACCGCACACGGCTGATTGACGGGATTCTGGAAGCGCCGGATTGGGTGTCTTTGCAGAAACAGTTACAGGATTTGATGCAAAGTGTCCAATTTTACTTGAATGTAACGAAGACTACCCTGAAAGAAAAGGTCGTTCAAGAAATCAAAGCTTATCTTGAATCCCATTTCCATGAAAATATTGGGCTTGATCAATTGGCTGAACGCTTCGATCTCAATTCTTCGTATGTCAGCAACTTATATTCCAAATCAACCGGGCAGACGATTTTAGAGTATATCACATCCCTGCGCATTCAGAAAGCGAAAAAAATGCTCCGGGAAAGCAGCTTGAAAATCTCCAAAATATCTCATCATGCCGGATATGATAACCAACGGTATTTCTGTCAGGTGTTCAAGAAGCATGTGGGAGTAAGCCCCGGCCAGTATAGAGAAGAACATATGATAAAAAGTGAAGGAGATCATTCTGTGTGAAGGATTGTGAAAGCGAATGAGCGTATTCGAAATGGACAGTCCCTCCAGCGCGTCCTAAAGTGAACGGATCGTTGTTAATACCGCGCTCTACATTTGTTAGAAAATAATAATAAACAATAAAGAACAACGCTCCCGGTAAGCCGGGAACGTTGTTTGGTCTGAGGCTCATTCTTTTTTTAAAATCAAATCATAGAGAAAGGGGAACGCTCAGTCGCCACCTGCACCGTGTCCCATAATTTGAATTAACATTTGAGTACTGTTGATTACTGGGGGGTCAATGGAAGCCACTGGTACAATAATTGCGATAGCCAGACTACACGAAGCTAGAAGCATGAGAAATTTTCTTTTCATTTGAGTTCTGCACCTCTCTAATTAGAAGTTTGTATTGCCGTTTCTCTTCTTCATCTGCTTGATGTCGATACTGTTCAAACAGATCGACACATTTTATTACATTACTCTCGTTATTGATTCTACCGGATGATTCCAAACTTTGCAGGATTAAGGTGATCCCTTTATTACAATTATTATGTAAATAATAGGCTGCCAGTTCAACGAGAAATCGGGCGTATTGGTCCGCCATAACCTGCTGATTGTATTCTCCAAATTCTGTAAGGTTTGTCCGATAAGGTATATAGGCGGCAAACCGTTCCAGAATGTGATCGACATTCCAATCATAGAGGTTAGCCGATTTGATAATATTATATAAAGCAACAAATATCTCATCTTTTTGGGGGGCAATATATTCCACATACTCAGGAAGTACTTCATGCTGCCCTGACATTAATCGATAGAGCATGCTGTTTGCGGTACCCCACTCCTGATACTGGGCTAAAGTTCGCTTGGCATCTTCATCGTCTTCTTGTATCCAGCTTCCATCCATATAGAGGGCTACGAATTTCAGTGCTGACTTGTAGTCCCTATGCTCCTCGCAGACACATGAGAGCATCAGATGCGAATACAGGATATAACGGTAGAGTGGTTTATCAGGGTTCTTCTCGTTACTCTGCTTGCGGTTCGAGTGCCGCTGAAGGTTATAGCGAAGGGTAGCTAGCCGCAGCATTTCCTGCGCGAGTTCCTCCACTTTACTCCACTTATGAAGGGAATAATAAACATTAATCAAATGATTCAACCCATCCAATTGATCTGCTTCATCCAACCGGTCCAGATAACATTCAAAGAGAAGGGCCGCCTGCAAATTAAGAGTCTGATCGTCTCCCAGGGCAATCCGGAACAAACGGAACTGACACACCGCCAGCCGCTCGGAATTCTGATATTTCTCACTGGCGCTCACATTCTTGTATAGTAACGCCGCAGCTTGCCACTGCCCCTGCTGAAACAGCCCCTCCGCTACTTCAAACAGCATTGGGGCATAGGTTAGATTCTCAAGCAGATTCTGTACCACCTGTTCAATGCAGTCGAGGCGGCCCAGTTCTGCCGAACGCAAAAGAAACGGCCGCAGGCGCCGCCAGGTAGGTGATGAATGATGGAAGCACTCATCTACATATAAGCTGTAAAAATGGTCCTCCGGTAGCTGCATTCCCTTGGTAATCCGCTCCAGATGATTCATGGCAATCGGCTGCTGGCCCCCAACCACGCGGCTAAGCGTTCCTGAATTAATTCCGGATATTCCGGCAAATTGATTAATGGACATCCCTTGCTGCGACAGATACGCCGCTAAATGATCGCGAATCGTGGCTGTAGTAGGGACCATGGAAGCACCACCTGACTAAATTCCAGTAAATAGAATTTTATTTTATAGATGTAATAATATGTGACAATATACCAATGGTCAATAGTTAAGATTGGTAGAAACAGTGAACAAGACAAGGGTGTGACGGTCTCTCCCTATCCTCGCCAGTATTGACGGGCTCCTTCCCGATATAGGCAACCAGTTGCAGATATGTTCAATCACCAGAACTGCTGGCGATGCAGGAGCACATAAAATCGGGCTGAAGAGTGAAGCGGACTGAGAAGACGTTATTTTGCCAAAAAGTCTAGTTTTCCTGCTGATTCGGACTCAGAATCCGTTATATCGTTCATCCGGGCCTAAAATGAGGGGGAACAGGTGGATTAGCGGAATCTCAGTCCGTTTGACCTCCAGAATTGTCTGATCTGCCGTAGGTAACGGATCTCCTGTCCGCGTCACCCGCGGAGGGATCGTAAAGGGAGCAAATGTAGTGCTCGCAGAGGGGCTGAGGCCCGGGTAAAATCAAGACGGCCCTCAATGTGTGTCCTTCGTACACCAAGCCGAAATTCTTCACCTCTTTTCCTTAGGGATTAGACTGGTTGTTTGCCTTTTTCGCTGTCTGATGAGAATTACTATGAGGAGCAGCAAAGGGATTACGATCTGAAAGACAGGGAAAAAGTAGATTAAAACGATGCTCCTGCCTACTATGATATGATGAGTATAATTTGGAGACAAGAAAGACAATCCGGACATTATTATTGCGACAGGCAACACCCACTTTTTATAACCAACACCGGTTATTTTTTCGAGTCCGATTACGGCACCATTAAAAAAAGCAGCCATTTTAACACCCATTCCAAGAAAGAGAAGCATGGTGAAGAGAGCGTCCATCCGTTCAAATACTTCTGCCAAGTCGATCAATTGGACGGTTTCCAGAAGAGGCAGAGTGCTGTATACTGCTATTTTTGGACCCAATACAAAAATGATCAGCTGATTAATAAATGTTAGAGTGAGCGCAGTAAGGATATAGGTAACAATTACGGCTTTATTGAGATTCCGGCCTTTGTGGGCATGGGGGTAAAAAACAAGAAATAATACAACTTGTCCAAAAGGAAAGGAGATAATCTCCGGTATAGCCGCATTAAGGATTGGCTTCCATCCGTGTTCTAAAACCGGGAGTGAAAAACCCCAGTGGAAGAGGCCGGTGAAGGGAATTAATATACTGATTAGAGCATAACCAATTAACATTACAGGGAGAAGAATCATACACATTAAAAACAATACTTTGTATCCATAACGAACCGTATTCGAAACAACGATGATTGTTATCAGGATGATAATCCACGTGGGTGTTCGATTTAATAATGTCAATACAGTTATTTCGCCAAAATCGCGCAGATTCCGGGAGGCCTCATAGGTGAAGTAGCCGACGAAAAGAAGGTTCAGGAGAGTTCCCAGATATTTTCCCATGTACCGGCGGAGCAACAAGAACAGATCCAATTGGGGCTCCTGACGGTGGATACCCAGGTGAATCAAAAGCACGAACAGACCGGCCAAAGCTCCTACCAGCATGGCTAACCATGCATCCTGCTTAGCTTCCCCGCCCATTAGAAATAAGGTTGTACTGCCAACCTCGAATAAGGAAATACAAACGGCGATCTCTGATACCCGAAGGGTGCTGCTGCGGCTCATTTATTTCATCTCCTGTTTATAATCATTTAATCATCTTCAGATTCGAGCAGCCGGCTAAATGAATTCTGAAATAACCCCGGCCGTTTCAGGGTCACTTTTACATCGATGTCCATGTCCATGTCGGCTATTTCCTCAGGCCAATTTTCTTTCAAAATTTCCCAGTCCTTGGGGTGTTTGCGATGGATTTTATTGCCGATTCCCACAAGGTCAACTTTTAGATTCTGTACGGCTTTCCACCCTACCAGGATTTGGGACCTGACGATTTCTTCAGCCTGCTGCTGCAGTTTACTGATGCTTTGCGTCGTTAAGAGATCTTCATGTGAAGTGGTCTCCAAAATCTCACCTACAATAATTCTAGCATTCACTTTTAGCGTGTAATGCAGAGGCCCTTTTACCGGGATTACTTTAACCTTCGCTTTACGGACCAGGAAAGCGGACACATTGGTATCATCCTTGCTTACGTAGCTTAAGGTGGATGTATTTATCTGATCGGTCAGCCAGGAAATTCCTAAACTCTCGTCTTGGTTCAACGTTCCAACCCTTTTTGCTTTCTGGAAGACGCTTAACCCGGAAATTTTTAATTTGCTGCTGGTCGCGGTCTGGTTGAAAATATCTGTTGACTCCAATTTTGAACTGTCAGTGCCCGTTATAGATAGTTCTGGAACTCCAGCCGCGGCACTGTCAGAACTGATCCCCAGAGCCAATTCATGTACGGATACCGAAGGATAATATGAACTTAACTGCTTGTTTTTTTGCAGAATATTGGCTAACGCCCGGCCGGGAAGCTTCTCCGGGGGGACTAACTTCTTCAAATAATCTCTGGCTTTTCCATCGGCAATAAATACTTTAACGGTTTCCCGGGCGTCAGGATTACGATAGTAAGTGTCCAGAATTTCTTCAATTCCTTTTTCTGCAGCTTCTTTGCCAATGACAACTATATTGGTATGTGCAAAATACAGCTTACGCGGATTTTCCCGGCTGCTGGAAGCCAGAGCATCCCGGATAGTTTTTCCATGTGCAGAGAAGGTATGCACAGCAGCTTGAGATCCGCCTCCACCGGAAGAACCTCCTGCGCCGGAAGACATTGCCGGTGGAATGATTACCTGGTAAGTGATGGTCCAATCCCCCTGATGGCCATCAAAACCGGTTGCTGTAGTAATTCCTAATTCATTCATCTCAACCCGGTTCCCACACCCTGTAAGGGACAAAACTGCAACAAGCAAGATGGAAACAACCCAGCATCGGCTCACATAGATCTCTCCTTTATGCTATAGGATCAGGCTCGTCAGCACTGCTTACAACATTATCCGAACCGACAGGGTATTGGTGGGGTGCCTGTCTGGTTTTATTAGGTCCTGATTTTTCATTGGGTCTTGTCTTCATCGTCCACCAGGGTGCCCGAATCAGCAAATCTTTCATGTTTGACTTATAAAATGGACTGTATGGCATTAGATAGTCTATACCGAACGATTGTAGAGAGAGCAGATGAGCTAAGATAGGAATAACCCCTGCTATAATTCCGAATAAGCCGAGGGTTCCCGCCAGCAGCATGAGAACAAAACGCAATAGGCGTACGGCAGCTGCCATACTGAAGTATGGAATTACAAAGTTGGATATAGCGGTGAAGGAAACAACGATCACCATTGCACCCGAGACGAGACCTGCCTCCACCGCTGCTTGGCCAATAACCAGAGCTCCTACTATAGATATGGCTGGACCAATCGCACGTGGCATCCGGACGCCTGCTTCACGAATCACCTCAAAGGTTAATTCCATCATTAAAGCTTCCAGTAGAGCGGGAAAAGGAACGCCTTCCCGTTGTGCAGCGAGAGTAACCAACAGGATGGTGGGAATCATTTCTTGATGGAAAGTGGTCAGGGCAATGAACAAAGAAGGAAGCAGCAAGGAGACCATGAACGATATCAGACGGATCGCGCGCAAAAAAGAGGAGATATCGTAGCGCTGGTAATAATCCTCGGATGTCTGAAAAAAGTTGAAAAAGGTTACCGGGGCAATTAATGCGAAAGGCGTCCCATCCACCAATATGGCTACTTGTCCATCTAAAAGACTTCCTGCGACGGTGTCCGGACGCTCTGAATTTAACATTGTAGGAAAGGGGGTAAGCGGCGCATCTTGGATGAATTCTTCAATATAGCCGCTTTCAAGTATGCTGTCCGTGTCAATGGACTGAAGCCGCTTAGTGATCTCCTGAACCACTTCTGGATTTGCAATTCCTTCTATATAGGTTAAAATGACTCTGGTTTGTGAAACTGCCCCGATAAGGTGGCTTTCAAACTTAAGATCAGGTGTCCGCAGTTTTCTTCTGATCAGAGTTAAATTTGTAGAGATATCCTCTGTAAACCCCTCCTTGGGACCCCGTATCACACCTTGCGTAGTAGGCTCTTCCACTGCCCGTCTGACCCCGCCGCCAATGGAGACTGCCACAGCAGATTGTAAACCATCTATCACTATGACAGCACTGCCTTCAAGGAGAGCTTGATAGATCTGATTTTGCGAATGAATCATTTGAATATTTCCCAAAGGCACTGTTTTCTTAAATAAAGAAGCTGCAAGATGTTCTCCCTGGGGGGAATAGGCTATTTCTTTAATTAAGCTTTCAACTAAATCGGATAACAGACTGAGGTCGATTAGCCCTTCAATATAACAAACGGCAAGAAGCCCGGCATGCTGGGGATTATCAGAAAAATCCCGGATGGTAAAGTCAGGGCTTTGACCCAGTTTCTTTTTAAGCATGTCTAGGGTATTGTCTAATGATGCATTTATAGGTTCGGTTACAGCCTGCAGTTTGGATTTTACTGCATCCTGTCTGGAACTTTTCGCGGGTTTCAACACTTGTTTAATCCAGTGTTTCAACATGACTTAACCTCCCCCCCAGTATTTAATGAATATATATTATTTGTCAGCATTCACAATAGTATGCAGAATAGGAGGCAAGGCCGGTCCGGCGCAATTATATTTTATATTTATATAAACTAAAAGTAATCCGCAGAGCCGATTTAGTTTCTGTCTGTAAAAAGCGGTATGGAAATAAATGTTGATGAAAAGCGTGTTATATAGGATTTCTTGCGAAATTTATCTGGAAAATGATGGTTGACTAGAAGCGATAAATTATGTAATTTTATAATGTAATAAATCATTTCACATTATGTTGAAATTTGCATGCCAAGAGATTGATGTAAGCGATGCCAATGAGGAAGGAGGAGCAGGCAGCGGGACGTTCAAATGTGATTTCAAAAGGAGAGTGGGAAGGTGTTCAAGGCAAGTAGAAGATGGTATACTCCGCTTTTGTTGGCCGTATTTCTGATGGTTACCTCCGTCATTCCCGCATCTGCAGCCACATGGAGTCTGACCGGCGATACCAATGTGCATGATCCGGCCTACATCAAGGAGGGCAATACACATTGGGTATTCAGTACCGGCTCCGGTCTACAGGTTCTGTATTCAACGAATGGCACCAATTACGTCCGTTCTCTTCCGATCTTTACCGCAAAACCTTCCTGGTGGAGCAGCTATGTGCCGGGCCAAGAAGGACTGGATGTCTGGGCGCCGGACATTTTTTATTACAACGGCACCTATTACCTCTACTATTCGATTTCGACTTTCGGCTCCAGGATTTCCGCGATTGGTCTGGTGACTACGAATTCGATATCCGGTGGTGTATGGACTGACAAAGGTGTAGTGATCAGCTCTACAGAAGCCTCCAGCTATAATGCGATCGATCCGAACATTTCCCAGGATGCGAACGGTAATCTGTGGATGGTCTTCGGTTCCTGGAGCAACGGGATCTATGTTACATCCATCAGTAAGTCTACAATGAAACCGACAGGCAATTCCTACCGGATTGCCACCAAGTCGGGCGGAATCGAAGGCGCGAATCTGGTCTATAACAGCAGCACAGGCTATTATTACCTGTTCGTGTCCATTGGCACTTGCTGCCAGGGGGTGAACAGCACTTACAAGGTGGCGGTCGGACGTTCAACCAGTGTAACAGGGCCGTATTATGCGAAGGACGGAACGGACATGAAGAATGGGGGGGCCACTGTACTGGACAGCGGAAATGATTACTGGAAGGGGCCGGGAGGCCAGGATGTTTACGGAACCGGCATCATTGCGCGGCATGCCTACAGTGTGGCAGAGAATGGGGCACCCAAGCTGCTGATCAGCGATCTGTATTGGGATTCCAGCGGCTGGCCGTATTATAACTGAGCATTCAGGCTCTTCTGCCAAAAGAGAAGTGGATGGCTTAGAAGTCCTGGCCAAATCACCCGTGGAAGGATCGTAAAGGGAGCATGGATAGTGCTCACAGAGGAGCTGAGCCCCGGGCGAAGTCAGATGGTGCCCAACTCACGCAGCCGTAGTCTGGTCTGCCGGGTCTCTGGCCTTGGCGCGGTGGCTGAGCAGAAAGCCTGCGAGTGAAGCCAGCAGCTGCTGGAATACCATGCCGAGCACGACAGGGACGGCCACAGGAGCGGGGAAATAGGACACCGCCAGGACGGCCCCGGCGCTGATATTGCGCATGCCTCCATTGAAGATAAGGGCGACTTCGTCTGCTTCATTCCAGCGTAGGACCCTCGCGGTGAGGAAGCACAGGGCATAGCCGGTAGAGGCCATGGCTACAATGACGACAGCCAGCCCTACCAGATGCAGGTTAGGGTTAGCGAGATAAGGAGAAATGACAGACCCGTTAATAACGATAACGATAGCCATAAAGAGCTTGGATATCGGGTTCAGTCTGGGACTCCACACGGGAGCAACCGCACCTTTGGTCCATTCATTAAGCACCATGCCCACCAGGGAAGGGACGACAATCATCCAGAACAGACTGCTCATCATGGCGCCTGTGTCTAGCTCCACACTGGTGCCAATCAGCAGTGACAGCACCCCCGGAACGATAAAAGGGGACAGCATGGTGTCGATCAGAATGATCGATAAGGTGAGTGCAGTATTTCCTTTATAGATGCTGACCCAGATAAAGCTGCTTACCCCCGTAGGAATGACTGCGGCCAACACGAGCCCCGTGATTGTGAATTCATCCGCATGGTACAGCACATTCCCGAACCCTAAGGCAACCAGCGGCATGGCAATGTGCAGAATGAATAAACAGGCGAACAGGGGCAGCGGCTTTTTGAGTACATTCACGAAATCTTTAAATCCCAGACTGATGCTCCCGGCAAAAGTCATAAAAGCAAACAGCCAGGGAGACAGATAGGTATAGGGAGACAAAGCACTTCCGCAGAGTACTCCAATCAGGACGCTAACCGGAGTGATCAGCGGCATCATCCGGTTCAGTGTACGGTTTACAGCAAGAAGCATGTCAGGACATCCTTTTTCAATAATTTTTATCTATTATACACCTTCTGAATCGGCAAGGAAGTGCTGGAGTCCTTATGTCTATGTGAACGGGGAGGATTGGCTGAGGAAGAAACGAAGGGTTGTCTTTAGACGCAGAGTGTTCTGCGCTAGAGGCAACCCTTCTTGATTATGCAACGATCACACAATCAGATCGAACTTGTCCCCCAAGATGAGCCGCTTTGTTTTTTTTCCTAATTTGCGTACTGCATCACCGCGAACCACTGCAGCAGATGCAGAGAAGGAGATGCCCCCTCCACTTGGTCGCCTATTTTTTGAGATACTCCGAGAAATTCTCCTGAAAGTCCAGCGAGTGAATGTCTTCCCGCAGATGGTGGTGGATCAGGGGCCCGATTTGCTCTGTGTCCTTGTGCACCAGCAGCTCCAGCAGGGATTGATGCTCCTTCCAGATCCCCTCCAGCTTCTCGGTCTTCAACATGTGCAGCCTGCGGTACCGGAGATAATGCACATTGGACTGCTGAATCAGATTCCATAGAAATTCACGCCCCGCAAGCCGGTACAATGCCCGGTGGAACGCATCATCCAGATTAAGAAAGGAATCGATGTCGTTCCCCCTTCCGATGACTTCCTTTTGCCTTTCCAGAATTTCCTTAAGCTCATGCACGCCGGTCAGCAGTAACTGTGAAGACAGATCCTTAAGAATCTCTTTCTCCAGTGTGCTCCGCAGATAGGTGATCTGTTCAACGGATTCTAGATCTATGTAGGACACGATGTTTCCTTTTTTGGGATAGATATCGGTATAGGATTCCAGGGCCAGCTGTTTCAGCACATCCCGCAGCGGTGTCCGCGAAATCTGAAATCGTTCGGACAGGGCGGTTTCGCTCAGAATCGTGCCTGGCTTCAAGGCCAAGGTGAGGATTTCTTGCTTCAGTGTATTCATAATTTCAGCTTTGATCGACATTTCTACTCCTGCTTTCCATATATAATGACGGTTATAACTAGTATACATGATGTTTGGAGGCAATAAAAATATTTATCTAAATAAAGAGGGCAGTTTAGCGTTAATAATTGATAAAACTCTATATTTTATTCTGTTGACAAAGAGGAATTCTTATTCTATGATCAAGAAAATCTTGTATACAAGATTGGTTGATGAGGATGACAATCATAGGAGGGTTTATCAATGAACATGACGTGGAGATGGTATGGTGAAGGCAATGACAATATTACGCTTGACCATATCCGGCAGATTCCGGGGGTTATGGGTATTGTCTGGTCTTTGCATGAGAAGGTAGCCGGTGAAGTATGGGAAATGGAACGGATCCAGGAAGTGGCGGATCAAATCACCAGCAAGGGCTTCAGCACAGCTGTGGTGGAGAGCGTCAACGTTCATGATGATATCAAAATCGGCCTGCCGACCCGTGATAAATATATCGATATTTATATTGACACCATCCGCAAATTGTCCAAGGTCGGCGTGAAGGTGATCTGCTATAATTTCATGCCGGTGTTCGACTGGACCCGTACAGAGCTGTACAAGGAATTGCCGGACGGCTCCAATGCCCTATTTTATGAAAAGGCTGCCATTACCGATAATCCCCGCGAAATGGTGGACCGGATTCTGAAGGGAGCCGGACAGTTCACTATGCCGGGCTGGGAGCCGGAGCGCCTCGCGAAGCTGGATGAGCTGTTCGCAGCCTATGCCGATGTGACTGAAGATAAGCTGTTCGAGAACCTCCAATATTTCCTGGAGCGCATTATTCCGGTCTGCGAGGAAGTGGACATCAAGATGGCCATTCACCCGGATGATCCGGCTTGGCCGATCTTTGGTCTGCCGCGCATTATCCGCAGCCGCGACACGATCCGCCGCATGCTTGACGCCGTAGATAGCCCGTACAACGGCCTGACTTTCTGCACGGGGTCGCTGGGTTCCAATCCGGAGAACGATCTGCCGGCGATGATCCGCGAATTCCATGACCGCATCCATTTTGCCCATATCCGCAATGTGAAGGTATTCGACAACGGAGATTTCATCGAGGTATCCCACCGCGGACGTGATGGCAGTGTCGATGTGGCAGAGGTTGTGAAGGCGTATCATGAGAACGGTTTTACCGGTTATGTGCGGCCGGACCATGGACGCCACCTGTGGGGCGAAGAGAAGAACTGCCGTCCGGGCTATGGGCTCTATGACAGAGCTCTTGGCATCATGTATTTGCTTGGCGTATGGGACAGCCTGGACAATGTCAAGGGGGCGAAATAAATGCTGCGCTTGACCAGAAGAAGTATTCAGGGGGAAAAAGCGGCCTGGACCGCTGCGGGAGTAGAACTTCCACAGTTCGATTATGAGCGGGTGGCGAAGAATACACAGCAGAAGCCGGAATGGATTCATTTTGGCGCGGGCAATATTTTCCGGGGATTTGTAGCCAATGCCCACCAGAAGCTGCTGGACAGCGGCAAGGCGGATACAGGCATTATCGCGGCGGAAACCTTTGATTTCGAGATGATCGACAAGGTTTACAAGCCGTATGACAATCTGACTCTGCTGGTGCTGATGAATGCCTCCGGCGACTTCCAGAAAAGGATCGTCAGCAGCATTGTCGAAGGAATCGCGGCAGACAAGAGCCGTGAAGCGGATTACCGCCGCCTGACGGAAGTGTTCGAGAACCCCAGCCTGCAAATGGCCAGCTTCACAATCACGGAGAAGGGCTACTCGCTGACGGGTCCTAACGGGAAATATCTTGGCATCGTGGAAAAGGATATCGAAGGCGGACCGGAGCAGCCGGTTCACGCGATGAGTATTGTGGCTTCTCTTGCATACAAGCGGTATTTGAAAGGCGCCTTCCCGATGACCTTCGTCAGCATGGACAACTGCTCCCATAACGGCGACAAGCTGAAGAACGGCGTCGTGACGATTGCCAAAGAGTGGGCGGCTAAAGGGCTGGTCGAAGAAGGTTTTGTAGCTTATCTGGAGGATGAGCAGTTGATTGCCTTCCCGCTGTCGATGATCGACAAAATCACACCCCGCCCTTCGGAAACGGTCCAGGCGGCGCTGCTGGAGCAGGGGATTGGTGATATGGATGTAATCGTTACCTCCAAAAACACCTACACCGCCCCCTTCGTAAACGCTGAGATCAGCGAATATCTGGTGATCGAAGACAAGTTCACGAACGGCCGCCCTCTGCTTGAGGAAGCGGGCATTATCTTCACGGACCGGGATACGGTCAACAATGTGGAGACCATGAAGGTTACGACCTGTCTCAACCCGCTGCATACGGCGCTTGCCGTATCCGGCTGTCTGCTTGGCTATACCCTGATTGCGGATGAGATGAAAGACGATACCCTGCGGAAGTTCGTAGAGATTATCGGTTATAAGGAAGGCCTGCCTGTTGTAGTGGACCCGGGCATTCTGAGTCCGAAGCAGTTCCTGGATGAAGTGCTGACTGAGCGATTTGCCAATCCGTTCATCCCGGATACGCCGCAGCGGATTGCGACCGATACTTCGCAGAAGGTGGGCATCCGGTTCGGAGAAACCATTAAATCATACATCCGCCGGGAGGAGCTTGACCCGGCGCAGCTGACTGCGATCCCATTGGCCATTGCGGTGTGGTGCCGCTATCTGCTGGGTGTGAACGATGAAGGAGAAACCTTCACGCTGAGTCCTGACCCGCTGCTGGAAACGCTGCAGGGACATCTGCAAGGGGTTGCCCTCGGCGACCAGGACGCCAGTGTGCGCCCGATTCTTGAAGATGAACAGCTTTTTGGTGTCCCGCTCTATGAGATTGGCCTCGGAAGCAAGATTGAGGGCATGTTCCTGGAGATGCTGGCAGGCCCTGGAGCCGTGCGGAGAACCTTGGAGAAGTATCTGAAGTAGGGAAGGGAGTATCACGATGAAGGCTTTTATTCATGAGGATTTTCTGCTGCAGTCCGAAGAAGCACGGGTGCTCTACCATGAGTATGCCGAAGCTTTGCCTATTATCGACTATCATTGCCATCTAGACCCGGGGGCAATCGCCGGGAATAAGCGTTTTGGCAGCATAACCGAAGTGTGGCTCGGCGGGGACCACTACAAATGGCGGGCGCTGAGAACGTTCGGCGTCGAAGAGAAATATATTACCGGTAACGCCTCGGATGAGGAAAAGTTCGCCAAGTGGAGCGAAGTGCTGCCCTATACAGTCGGCAACCCGCTGTATCATTGGTCGGCGCTGGAGCTGAAAGCCTATTTCGGCGTGGAGGAGCAGCTGAATCCGCAGAATTGGCGGCGGATTTATGACCACTGCAATGCCCTGATTGCCCAGGATGGCTTCACAGCCCAGGGGCTGATTACCCGTTCCAATGTAAAATGGATCTGTACCACGGATGATCCGGCCGACGATCTGCGCTACCATGGTCAAATTGCCGGACAACAAACGTTCCAAACCGGGGTTACCCCGACGTTCAGACCGGATAAGGCGCTGCAGATTGAAGCGGATGCTTTTCCGGATTATGTCCGCAGTCTGGAGCAGGCTGCCGGATATGCCATCACGTCCTATGCGCTGATGGAACGCGCTCTGCTGGAGCGGATTGAATATTTCGACAAGCACGGTTGTAAAGTTTCCGACCACGGGTTCTCGCATCTTCCCTACGCGGAGGCAGCGCCTTCCGTGCTGGAAGCCATATTCAGCAAACGCCTGAGCGGTGGAGTCTTGAGCCGTCTGGAAGCCGACCAGTTCGCGACGGCATTGTTCCTGGCCATGGGCCGTAAATATGCCGCCCATGGCTGGGCGATGCAGCTTCATATCGGGGCGATCCGCAATCCGAATTCACGTATGTTCCGTGAACTGGGTCCCGATACGGGCTTCGATACCATCGGAGACAGCAGCTATGCGGACAGCTTGTACAAGCTGCTCGACGGGCTGGAGCGGACCGGCGAGCTTCCGAGAACGATCCTGTACAATTTGAATGCGGTGCAGAATGATGTGCTGGCCGCGATGGCGGGCTCTTTTCAGGGCGGCGGAATCAAGGGCAAAATCCAGTTCGGCTCCGGCTGGTGGTACAACGACCAGAAGGACGGGATGATCAAGCAGTTAACGTCTTTGTCCAATCTGGGTCTGCTCAGCTGCTTTGTGGGGATGCTTACGGATTCGAGATCCTTCCTGTCCTATACGCGGCATGAGTATTTCCGGCGGATTCTGTGCAATCTGATCGGAGGCTGGGTCGTGAGCGGCGATGCACCAAGGGATCTGGCTTTCCTGGGGAGCATCGTCCAGGACATTTGCTATCATAATGCGGAGCGGTATTTTGAGTTTCCTCTAACAGAGGGATGAGATGATCTTGCGGCGGTTTCAGGTGAAATTGTTGTAGATCGTGTAGATAAGGTGAATTTATATGGATCTGTAATAGCAAGGGCCTTCAAAACCGCTGACCATGCGGCTTTGGGGGCTTTTGTTGTTTCGGGGGAACTGTGCTATTCCTGAATATGCGGATAACCTGGAAGTCTCAGAAGATGAGTTGCCGCAGTAGGCGGCAAGAGTAAATAGAATGTTTCTGCAGAGTGAAACGGACTGAGAAGACGCTATTTCACCAAAAATTCCAGTTTTCACAGTGTTCCGGACTCAGAATCCGTTATTTCGTTCATATGAGCCTAGAATGAGAGGGAATAGGTCAATTAGCGTCTTCTGAGTCCGTTTGCCCGGCTGAACAGCCTAATCGCCACGGGTAACGGATCTCCTGTCCGCATCATTCGCAGATGGACGTAAAGGACCATGTAAAATGTCCGCAGCAGTACCTTGGAGAAATTGGTACGGTCAGTCTTCAAGCTAAACAGTGCAGTTTCTTTTTGTGCGATGGCACCCGCAGAGAATTGATAAATAGTGAAAGAAAAGCATTCATTCCTCTCCTTCAAGCCAGCGTGCGGCAACTTTATAATGAAAGAAAAGTTCCGATACAGTTGGAAGATAGGAGTAAAATTCATGAACAATGCTGCTGTAAAGCAAGCACCCGCGGGTTCTCTGAAAACGGTTCCGTCCAGCAAAAAACGCGCCAAACGCTGGGAATCGCCGCTCGCCGGGTATCTGTTTCTCTCCCCATGGTTGATAGGCTTCTTCCTGTTGACCTTGGGACCGATGATTATGTCCCTGTATTACTCGTTTACGGACTACTCGCTGCTGACGGCTCCGAAGTGGGCCGGCCTGGCGAACTACACCCGGATCTTCACCGAGGATGATGTCTTTCCGTCATCGCTGCGTATTACCATTACTTTCGTGCTGCTGACTGTGCCTCTGCGGCTGATGTTTGCGCTCGGGATTGCAATGCTGCTGAACCGGAAGATTAAAGGGATCTCCTTTTACCGGACGATGGTCTACTTCCCCTCACTGATCGGGACGAGCATCGCAGTATCCATCCTCTGGAAAAATATCTTCAGCCGCAACGGGTTCATCAATGATTTCCTGGCGGTCTTCGGAATCAAAGGTCCGGCCTGGATTGCCGATCCCAAATACGCGCTGGGCACGCTGATCCTGCTGATGGTCTGGCAGTTCGGTTCATCGATGATCATTTTCCTGGCCGGACTCAAGCAGATCCCCGGGGATCTGTACGAGGCGTCATCTGTGGACGGTGCAAGCAAGTTCCGCCAGTTTTTCTCAATCACTCTGCCGATGCTCTCGCCGATTATTATGTTCAATGCCATTCAGACGATGATCAATACCTTCCAGATGTTTACGCAGGCTTTTGTCATCACGGGTGGCGGTCCGGTCAAATCTACCTTTGTCTATGTTATGTATCTGTATGAAGAAGCCTTTACCAAGTTCCATATGGGTTATGCCTCGGCGCTGGCCTGGGTGCTGCTGCTGCTGATCGGGCTGTTCACGGCCGTACTGTTTGGAACTTCGAAATATTGGGTGTTCTACGAATCGCAAGGAGGGAAGAAATAATGGAAGCCACCCGTTCAAGCAAACGTTTTGTCACACATATTTCCCTCCTGGTCGTCAGTCTGATCATGATGTATCCTATCTTCTGGTGGCTGGGTGCCTCGCTGAAAACCAATGAGGAGATGAGCTCTGCCAATCTGTTCCCGAAAATCCCGCACTGGGCCAACTTCTCTGACGGCTGGGTGTCGGTGCCAAACTTTACGTTCACCCATTTCTACCTTAATACCTTTGAGCTAGTCGCGGGGGTATTGTTCACGAGTGTGGTTGCCTGCAGTCTGGTGGCTTTTGCCTTCTCGCGTCTGGATTTCCCGCTGCGTAATTTCTGGTTTGCCATTATGCTGGTGACCCTAATGCTGCCGACCCAGGTCACCATCGTGCCGCAATATGTGATGTTCAGCAAATGGGGCTGGATCAACACGTATCTGCCCTTCTATATTCCGCATCTGTTCGCAGGGGGCATCGGCGGTCCGTTCTTCATCTACCTGCTTGTCCAGTTCATGCGCTCCGTCCCCAAAGAGCTGGATGAGGCGGCCAAAATCGACGGCTGCTCCTGGTTCAGTATTTACTGGAGAATTATGCTGCCTTTAGTAAAACCTGCACTGGTTACCGTTGCTATCTATTGTTTCCTGTGGAACTGGGATGATTTCTTCGGACAGATGCTTTATATTAATACCATTGATAAATACACAATCAATCTGGCACTTAAGCTGTTCATTGATTCGCAAGGGTCGGTGCCTTGGGGGCAAATGCTGGCCATGTCGCTGGTATCCATTGTTCCGTCGGTGCTGATCTTCTTCCTGGCACAGAAGCATTTTGTCGAAGGCATGTCGGCAGGTGCGTTGAAGGGCTAGGTAAAAATGTATAGCGGGAATGTAAAGCTGCGAGTTCTCGCGGCTTTCTTTCTTTAAAATATAAGAATTTATATGCTTCACGCAATAAATTATCCTTATATTTCTCGCTGAAACGGCACCGTCCTTTAAAGGACGGCGAAGCCGTTTCTACTTGTAATCTCTGAAATTAACTTGTCTGATGTACGGAGGATACCATATGCGGGTGAACCCCTTTAAGACGCTGCGCATCGATGTTGTTTTCTTTTTCGGCTTTGCACTGATTGTAACGATTCTGGTCGGTCTGATTGTCTGGTTCAGCTATATCAACGGGTCCAAAGAGATCGCGGGCAACACCTCCTACTATCAGCAGAAGCTGCTCATCGAGCTGCATAAGAAGCTGAACACCAACCTGGAGGACATCGAGCAAAGCTCCAATACCGCAGCGCAGAATTTCAATGACCAGTATGAAGAGATGCTGGGCGGGAATGCCTATGACCAGGTACGGGGACAGGCCGGCATTCGCTCCCAACTGAACAACTACGTATTCGGGATGCCGATTCTGCAATCGATCCATGTCTATTCCGATCTGACGCCGTCGTACAATGTGCAGGATTTTGTCCAGTTTCTGCCGGTTGGACAGATGGAGCAGGAAGCCTGGTATGACGATCTCCGCAATTCCGATTATGCGTGGCTGAGCGAACGGACCATCAAGACCAACAGCGGGGACACTTCGGTCATCAGCTTTGCGCGCAAGGTGTATAACCGCTTCAACAGGGCTTTTGCCGTAATGGTATTCAATGTCCGGGTCCCGGCCTTCCAGTCCCTGATCGCCACGGAAGACAGCCGCTCCAACCTGGCATTGCTCGATGCCACGGATAAGCTGATTACGAGTACCGGGGATGAGTCCTTTTTTCTGCAGCATGAAGCACAGATCAAGACCCAGCTGGATTCGCGGACCAATGGCGCCCAACGCACCGGTGACGAATTCCTTGTCTGGTCGTCCTCGCTGGATTCCCAATGGTCGCTGGTGGAGATCACCTCCTGGAGCCAGATCACGGCTGGGAGCCTGAAGCAGACCAAGGTTATTCTTGCACTTGGAATCGCTACCATAGTGATGATTCTGCTGCTTGCCGTCTTTCTCTCCCGCCAGTTCGTCAAGCCCATCGGCCTGGTGCTGAAAGCCATGAGCAATTTCTCGCTCAGCAAAAGGACGCCGCTGCCGGATGATTACAAAAATGAGTTCGGCCGTCTGTTCCAGGGCTACGAGAAGCTGACTTACAGAATTGAAGAGCTCTATGACAGTCTGGAGCAGCAGCATGAGCAGCAGCGGGCGGCTGAAATTAAGGCGCTGCAGATGATGATCAACCCCCATTTTCTCTATAATTCACTGGATCAGGTCAATTGGATGGCCATAGAAGCGTCCCAGCCGCAAATCAGCAGCATGCTGTCACATCTGGGGCAATTCTTCCGGCTTGCGCTGTCCAATAGCGACAGCCTTGTCCCGTTGTCCGAGGAGCTGGCCCATATTGAGAGCTATCTGCAGTTTCAGAAAATACGCTGGGAGGACCGGCTGGAGTACCGCTTCATTGCCGCCGATGAGGTTAAATCCCTGTTCGTGCCGAAGATCATCCTGCAGCCGTTCGTGGAGAATGCCTTCATTCACGGTTTCCATGGCAAGCAGCGGGCATCACTGACGATTGCGGTGAGCATTCTGGAAGGCCAGCTGCTGCAGATTACGGTCATGGACAACGGCCGCCAGCTGCAGGAGAACTGGATGGAGAAGCGCAGTGCCAAGGGCGGCTACGGTCTGCGCAATGTCCGTGAGCGGATTACGGCAATGTTCGGCAGCACCTATGGCTTCACTCTGGGCAATTCGCCGGAAGGCGGCACACAGGCTGTCATCCGTCTGCCCGTACTTTATTCACCATCGATTAAAGGAGGAACTCAGCATGTGGAAAGTAGTCATCATAGATGATGACTTCCAAGTCGTAAGAGGATTGCGCAAAGCGATCCCGTGGGAAGAGCTGGATGCGGAATTTGCCGGGGAAGCCATTGACGGCGAGTCCGGACTGAAGCTGATTGAAGAGGTCAACCCCGATATTGTCCTGACGGATATTTATATGCCTGTGATGAACGGGATTCAAATGATTGAGCAGCTGAAAGGCGGAAATTTCGCCGGCCGGTTTGTTATTCTGAGCGGATACAATGATTTCGAATACGCCCGTACGGCGCTGCGGCTGGGAGTAGACGATTACCTAACCAAACCTGTCACTGTGGATCAGATCCGTAAGGTGTTGTCTGAAACCATAGAGAAGCTGGAAGAGACCTATCTGCACCGGCTGGAGCTTGGCGGCGGGCAGTCCTCTGACCGTCAGGAGGCCCCAAGCCTTGCGGAATGGCTGGTGGGGGTGTTGAATGGCTGGAGCCAGAACCCTGGACTTCCGGCACCTCTGCAGCAGCCGGACAAACAGCAATATACGGTGATGGTGATGGAGGTCCTATGGACAGAACGCATCCGCAGCATTTCTCTGGCGGACTGGAATCTGTTCCAGTTCGCTGTGTCCAATATTATCACCGAGGTATATAGCCGCGAATGGCCGGAAGCCTGCTTCGTCTGGCTGTTCGGCAATCATGCGGCGCTGCTGCTGCCAGCGGCGGCCCATGGGCAGGAGAGGCAGATTATTCAGGCTGCGGATGCCCTCGGGGAGCTTATTGTCAGCAGTATGAAGACTTTTCTCGGGCTGGAGGTCCGCTTCGGGATTGGAAATGTCAAGGATGGCCGGGATGGAATCAAAGCTTCAGGCGATGAGGCTATGCAGAGGCTGTTCGCGAAGCTGCCGCTGAATGTGAATCACGAGAAAGTATGGAGCGGCGGCCCGGCAGATATTACCGAGGATGAGCTGCAGCTGAACGATTACTGCCAGAGCTTAACCAAGGCGCTGCAGGAGGAGCATGATGATGAGGTGATGGACCTGATCCGCCAATACCTGCACCGCAAGGAGCCGGCTCTCCCCGCAGATCCGCTGTTCTACCGTGTGCTGGCTGCAGAGCTGTGGACGCTGCTGCAGGGTGCCTTGCTGAGGGCCGGCCTGTCCGGCAAGCATGAGGATGAAGGGCTGGCTATGCGCGAGCTGAGTGAATTGACCGAGCTTCCCAAAATCGAGGAATGGCTGGAGACGCAAATCCGCGTCCTCCGCAAGGCACAGGGCCCGGCCATCCACGAAAAGCACCGCAAGGCGGTGCAGTTCATGATCGAATATATCCATACGCATTATGCCGAGGATATCACACTGGAGCATTTGGCCTCACAGCTGTATATCTCCAAAAATTATTTGAACCAGCTGTTCAAAAAAGTAACCGGAGAAACCTTCACCAACTACGTGATCCGTGTGCGGATTGAGAAGGCCAAAACGCTGCTGCAGGGCGGCAGCTATCTGATCTATGAGGTCTCGGAGATGGTCGGCTATCAGAATGTCCCTTATTTCAGCACACTCTTCAAAAAGTACTGCGGCGTCAGCCCCAGCGAGCTGATGAAACGATAGTTTGTAGTGGATATTGAAAGATTTGTGTTCATTACTCTTCTATACGATGAATAGGGCGGGTGTTACTATCGAGCTATAAATGTTGGCTGAGCTGACAGAAGGGGGAAGTTACAATGCATAAAATGGCAAAGAAAAGTTTTCTTGCAATCGCTTTAATGGCGTTGGTTGCGACATCAGCCGCTTGCGGCAGCAACAGCAATAACGGCGCGTCAGCAACCAATACGGAGGGAGGCAGCACCGCTGCCACGACTGCTCCTGCTGCGGGGGCCGGAGGCTCTGGCTCAGGCTCAGGCGAACCGGTTACACTCACAGTAGCGTGGTGGGGTTCCCAAGCGAGACATGACGCTACCTTGAAAGCGCTTGACCAATACAAGGCGCTTAATCCCAATGTTTCGTTCCAGACGCAGTTCTCCGGCTGGGACGGTTATTTTGACAAATTGGCTGTACAATACTCCGCGAAAAGCGCTCCTGACATCATCCAGATGGATGCCGCTTACCTGAATGACTACGCAGGAAGAGGCCTGCTGGCGGATATGAAAGATGTCAGTGTGGAAAATATTGAAGCGACTACGATGGATGGCGGCAAAGTGAACGGCACCCAATATGCCATACCTCTGGGCGTTGCAGCACTTGGAATGGTGTATGACAAGACGGTTGTAGAGAAATTGGGTCTGGAAGCGCCGAAATTTGGCTGGACCTGGGATGATTACTACGCCTTCGGCGAAGCAGCCAAAGCGAAGCTTGGCAAGGACAAGTATGTGTTCGCCGATCAGAGCGCCGATTTGGTGGATTACACTGCCTACCAATACAGCATGGGCAAGGGCTATATTTTTGACGCGGAAGGCAACCTCAGCATCGACAAGGATACCTGGATCGGCTTCATGACCAAGATGGATGAGCTGCGTAAAAAAGGGATTCTGACTCCGGCGGACATCACCACAACGGATAAAGAGCTCGATCCGCAATTGGACAGTGTTATTAACGGGAACGCCGTCGTACGCCATCTTTTCTCCAACCAGGTTGGTTCCATTGAAGCGCTGAAGCCTGATGCCTTCGGCTACGCCTCCATGCCTTATGGCACAGAAGCAGGCGGCTGGCTGAAACCGGGGATGTTCTGGAGTGTGAATGCCCAATCGGCCCATCAGGCAGAAGCCGTCAAGTTCGTGGACTGGTTCGTGAATAATGAAGAGGCTGGCAAAACTCTGGGACTGACACGCGGCACACCGGTCAACTCCAAAGTGGTGGAAGCCCTGACGCCTACCTTCAGTGATGCCGATAAAACTTCGCTTGATTTCCTGAATCAGGTAACGCCGGATGCACAGAAGTTCATAAACGACCCTCAAGGCTGGGGGAATTTCAAAAACGATTATAAAACTATCGTAGAAAAGCTGCAGTTTGGGCAATCGACACCGGAAGAGGCCTACGCCGAACTGTTGAAGACCGCAGAGCAATATGCGGCGGAAGCGAAGTAAAGGATGGTTTTCGGTATATTTTAATGGGGCTGGCCGCATACGCGGCCTGTTCTTTTTTTTGAAAGATAAGAATTTATTTGTTTTGGGGGAAGCGAAGGTTACCCCTTATTTAATTTGTATAGGAAATTATGATATCCCTTTCTTGAGCATACGATGTGTATTTGGGTAAGTCGACTTGATTCAGCAAATTCACCCAAAGGGGTAGAGATCAGTCGGATTTGATAGCCTTTTTCCAAGTCCGTAATCTTCATGTGGGATAACCACAGTGGATTCTTTGCGAGTTCTGACCTAATTAGAAAGAGATTCACGCTGGCCTCGTATCAGACTCGCATCGGCATCCGCATCTGGATCGGCCTGCTTGCTTCCATCCCTATTTTTTTAAGGTCAAATTATATAGTTGGAAAAAGGGAACTTAATTCTCCTCAAAATCAATAATTGTGAGATTTAAGTGGAAAAAGTAGACTTAATTGGGTCATATTACATCGCCAGGAGCGAAATGAGCTGAATTAGTGTACCTTTTTCCACTTAACCTGCGGAAAACAGGTAGTGCGAGCAAATTAGTTGCCCTTTTTCCACTTGGAATTACCGAAGGATTCATACAGGGTTCTCAAGGCAACGCTAAACTGAAATCCAAAACGGCTGCCATGCCATATTCAGTCAAGGGCGGGGTAGCCGCTTTGTTCTACAGGGCCTGCTGGCAATGGGGAAGATAACGGCTCACCTGGATGTGTGAGAATACGTAAGTGAGGATGTCCTCATCACGACAGACCGCGGGGAATCCTGTACAAAGTACAACAATGGAGAGTCTGATCATATCAATGGGGCGTAAATCCTGGTGCCTTTGATTTCGTGACAGGAGGGCTAAATGGGGGAATGAGTCGGGGAAAACGGGCTTTTGTGTTCTAAAGTGAAAGAATCCTATTCTTTTCTCTCTCATGGAGGAGCCGCTTGATCCTTTATAATTGGCACAGTATTCGTGGTAACGCTTTCTTAAGGCGGGCGAAAACAGTATATGAGGAGGTTGGGTATAATGAAAGCAAGAAGGCTTGGCAAGGGGAAAACATGGCTATCCGTGCTGCTGATCGCGGTTATGCTGTTCGTAATGGTTCCTGGTGCGGATCAAGCGGAAGCCAGTCCCGCTGCAGGCATCACTTATTATCTCGACAGCGCAGCGGGCAATGACAGCAATACAGGGACAGCGGAGAACCGTCCTTGGAAAACACTGAGCAAAGTGAACAGTACCGTTTTTCAGCCGGGTGACCGGATTTTACTGAAGTCGGGCGGGGTATGGAATAATCAGACGCTTGCGCCGCAGGGCTCAGGGGCGGCGGGAAGCCCGGTAATTATCGACCGTTACGGCAGCGGGGATAAGCCGAAGATCCAGGCGGGCGGCCAGTTTAACGATGCCGTTACACTTAGCAACCAGCAGTACTGGGAGATCCGCAATCTGGATGTTTCCAATACGGCCCCGGTCACGGGGACCTTTGCAGAGTCGCTAGGCGATTTCCGCGGCATTCATGTGACTGGAGCAGATGCCGGTACGCTTGCGTACTTCCGCATCAGCGGCGTGGATGTGCATGATGTGTCCGGGGAGATCGCCTGGATCAGCGGAACCGTACCTGAGACACCGGACCCGGGAATACGCTTCAAAACGGGATGGGACGGTTCGAAGAAGACCGGCGGCATTGTGTTTGATACCACGGTTGCCGATCCGCAGCACCCCCAGCGGGCGACTGTTTTTAACGATGTCATTATCGAGAATTCCACTGTCAAAAACACCTCGTTTGGCGGCATTATTTTCAAGCAATATGCCGGGGACGGCGGAGGAGACAGCAGCAGCGGGGTGGTCAGCACCGGCTGGGGCACACGCGACAGCGAAACGGATGCCAGGTTCACTCCGCATACGAACATTATCATCCGGGGCAACTACATTACACAGAAGGCGACGGATTTTGGCTGCAACGCCATGTATCTGACCGGGGTGAGAGGTGCGCTCGTTGAGCACAATGTGGTGGACGGCGCAGGCACCTCCGGGATCGAAACCTATTATGCCGATGATGTGACCATCCAGTTCAATGAGGTTTTTGATACCTCCAAAAAAGCGGGCGGAGCAGACTCCAACGGCATTGACCCTGACAAGGGAACCACTAAAATTCTGATTCAGTATAATTATGTTCACGACAACGGGGACGGTATCCTGATCTGCCAGTTCAGCTTCGGGGATACGATCATCCGCTACAATGTGCTGGAGAGCAATACCCGGTATCCCGTGTATCTGCATTCCGACAAAAAAGCGGTTGCCGAGGTTTACAACAACACGATCTACAACGACGCCAGCGGATATATGATCTATGGCTACGGCACCTCACTGAACGCCACTTACAACATCCGCAATAATATTCTATATACCACACGGGCGGTTCAGGAATTAACGGTAAGTCCGACGATTATGTATGACAACAACAGCTACTATGCTTCTGCGGGAACACTCACTCCCCCGGCTGGCGACAGCCACGCACGCACCGGCAATCCTCAGCTGGCGGATCCCGGCAAGGGAACCTCCGGAACTGAAACGGACAGACCGGCGCTGGACAGTCTGGGCGGCTATCAGTTGAAGCCCGGGTCCATGCTGATTAACCGGGGTCTCAACATTCTGGACCCTGCATCGGCTGAGGTAAAAGATTTTGCCGGGCAGCCTCTTTACAACGGCAACGCTGATCTGGGAGCCTTCGAATATTATGATCCGTCGCTGACTACAGCAACCTTGGCAGGCCGGATCACAAACAGCGCCGGCAACGGCATGAGCGGAGTGCAGGTAAGTGATTCTTCCGGAAGCAGCCTGTCGGCGGTCACGGACAGCTCCGGCTATTATGTGATCCCGGGCGCGGCTGTCGGCAGCAGCATCAATCTGAAGGCGGTGAAGACCGGCTACTCTGAAAGTGAAACCGGAATCTTTGCAGTTGCGGCAGGCAACGTCATCACCCGAGATCTGCAGCTCACCTCGAATGCGGCTACCGGATCAGTAGCCGGAAAGATTCTGGATGGAGAGCTGGCTCCGGCAGCGGGGGTCACTATAACCCTGACAGCGGAAGGAGCCGCAGTACAAACAGCCGTGAGTGATCTTAACGGCAGCTACAGCTTCCCCGCTGTGGAAATAGGGGAGAACTATACAGTTTCTGCAGCCAAGGCTGGCTACAGGGCAGCAGAGATATCTGGAATTCATGTGGAACCTGCACTGCTGACCAAGGTTGCCGACCTGTATGTAGTCAGCAAACAGGCTGTTGTGCTGAATGCCTCTGATTTCAATGAACTGGCTGCGGGTGCCCAGCCATCGGCACCCTGGACCGTGACAACTAACGGAGGAAGTGTTGGCGCTGCCGAATTGCCGGGCGCAGCTGACAAAAGCATCAAGCTAACCCGCAGCAGCAACAGCGGCAACACCTCTATGTCGCAGACCTTTGCCGCCGGCACACTGAAAGGTGTGGTCACCTTGTCGGCCGATGTGATGAAGCTGGATAATGCGGGCAGCACGAACTGGATCAGCCTGCCTTATATCTACAGCAGTGCCGGAACGGCAAGCACGAATGTTGGGGTATCCCTGGCTTTTTCGAAAGGACAGATTGTAGCGTATAAAGGCGGAACCTCGACCAATCTGATGCCTTACGAAACGAACAAATGGTATAACCTGCGGCTGGTGATGAATACCGGGTCGGGAAAGTTTGATCTCTATGTCGATGATGTCCTGATTGTGGACCAGGCAGCCTTCCGCAACAAAATTCCGGATATCGGGCGGATTGACTATTATGCCAACAGCTCCAACTATGGAACGGCTTATCTGGATAATGTGCAGCTCTATCAAGGCATTCCTTACGAGCGCAATGATGCCGGACTCTCGGGTCTGACTGCTGATCTGGGTCCGCTTCAGAAGCAGGGTGAGGATTACAGCCTGGATGTTCCTTATTTTATGGATTCTGTGCAGCTGACCGCGACGGCAAGCAGTCCGAATATCGCTTCACTGGCCATTAACGGCATTCCTGCTGTGAGCGGGCAGCCTGCCGGGGAAGTGGCGCTGGCTGAAGGAGTTACTACGATTCCTGTAGTGGTTACGGCCGAAGATGGGCTCACCACTCATACAGTAAATGTGATCATTAACCGTACACCTGCTGCGCTTGACTCTACTCTGCAAAGCTTGCAGCTTGCGGCCAGCGGCGGTGAGGAACTCCTGCTGTCGCCGGTATTCTCCTATAACAGGGATAGCTATACGGTAAATGTGGCGGACAGCGTCTACGGTCTGACTGTAACACCGGTCGCCGGAGCACCGGGCACCGAGATTCGAGTGAACGGTACTGTGGTGGGGAGCACTCAGACCTCTGCGGAGATTCCGCTCAGAGAAAGCATCAGCGAGATTACTGTGACAACCGCGTCAGCCGACGGGACAGATTACAGAAGTTACTCGATCACAGTCAACTGGGAAGGAACTTACAATCCCGGTGAAGAAGAAGTCAGTGATTCGTCAGTGACGCCAACCCAAGCTGTGTTTGATAAAAATCCGGCGAATAGCCAAGCTGTTGCGCTTGAAGTACAAGCGAACGGCAATCTTTTGACAGCCATTCGGAATGGTGAGAATCCGCTTGGTGAAGCGGACTATACTGTAACCGGAAATGTATACAGCATCGGAGTTCCTTATCTGCTTCAGCAGCCGCTGGGCATGGTTTCGCTGGTCTTTGACTTTAATCAGGGCAAGGATCAGGCCGTGGGTATCCAGATTATCGATACTACAGATGGAGGCAATGGCGGCGGGACTGATCCGGGAACAGGTACAGATCCAGGGACAGGTACAGATCCGGGGACAGGTACAGATCCGGGGACAGGTACAGATCCGGGAGCTGGTACAGATCCGGGAACGGGCACTGATCCGGGGACAGGAACCGGCGGCAATGCCGGCAGTGGTGGAGGCTCCGGCAGCAGCACTGCGGCGGTGCCGGCAGTAACTGTCAGCAGCGGCAAGCTGACAGTGAACCCGGAATACGCTGCTGGTTCGGCAGCGGCGCAGGTTGCCGTTACGCAGGAAGCGCTCAATGAGGCGCTTGCGCTGGCGGCCGCTGAAGGTGCGGACAGCAAGCGGGTAGTTATTGCAGTGAATCAGGCTGCAGGTGCCGCAGCCTATGAGGTGTCGCTTCCCGCAGCAGCCTTGAGCGCAGCTGCGAATGGGCAGAGCCTGGAGATCCAAACTGCGGTTGGAACCGTTGTGCTTCCAGGAGGTATGCTGACTGCGGAGCAGGCAGCGCAGAATACGGCGGTGGTACTGCGGATTGCCACAGCAGATGCCGGGTCACTGCCCGCAGAGATGACTGCAATGAGCGCAGGAAGACCGGTGGTTGAGCTCAGTCTCAGCATCGGCGGTAAGGAAATCAGCTGGCAGAAATCCCCGGCACAGGTTCAGGTCAGTATTCCTTATCAGCTCACCGCCCTTGAGCTGTTGAATTTCGACTATTTAACGGTCCGCTATATGGATGGGGCTGGAGTAAGCCATCCGGTTGCCAGCGGCAAATACGATCCCGTATCCGCAGCGGTTACGTTCACAGCCCGGCATTTCAGCACTTACGCAGTAGTGATGAACCGTATATCGTTCAACGATCTGGGCGCCTCGCATTGGGCGAAGAAGCCGGTGGAAGTGCTGGCGGCCAAAGGGGTAGTGAACGGCGTATCCGCCGGTTCCTTTGCCCCGGCAGCGCCAATTAGCCGTGCCGATTATGCGGTGATGCTGATCCGTGCCTTTGGCCTAGACGGCAGCGCGGAAGCGGCAGCAACCAGATTTACGGATGTGCTGCCCGGAAGCTACTACTACGAAGCTGTAAATACTGCCAAGGCATTGGGCATTGCCAGCGGCAATACCGATGGAAGCTTCGATCCTGCTGCACCTATCACCAGACAGGAAATGATCGCAATGACTGACCGGGCGTTGACTGCTGCCGGAGCCGCTTCTGTGGGGGCTGAGGGCAGCAGCACCGGAGACACGGCGGCTTCGGCTGGAATCCGGGACCTTGCCGCTGTGGCGGATTATGCGGCTGGAGCAGTGAACCACATGCTCCGGGCTGGATGGCTGTTGGGGAACGGCGGACTGATCCTACCAGAGAGCACGGCCAGCCGGGCGGAAGCGGCAGTTCTGCTGTACAGGATCTGCAGTGAACTGTAGCCAATAATAAAAAATGGGAGATGGAGAGATCATGAATTCTTGTAGAGCGCTGAGTCTATCCGCCGCAAGCCTATACGATATTCAGACCGGCTGGACGCGGCCGATCGAGCATGCGTGGAGCATGATTGCGAGAGACCATGCCGCAGTGTTCGGGCAGATACCTGAACTAGGGAGTGCGGCTTCCGTTATAGTGCGTTATGCGCAGGAGGAGGATGGCTGTCCCGAGTGGCCGGAAGCCTTCAGCTTCCGGTTCAGCGGCGGGGAGACTGCTCCGGTGCTGCATATTGTCGGCCGGGATGAACTTGGAATCATCTACGGGCTTCTTCATTACAGCCGTTATGTTCTTGGCGTGGACCCTTTCTGGTTCTGGGCAGAGCTGCCGCCGGCTAAGCAGGACAGCATTCTTGTGCCTGCGGAGAATGTTGACAGCATCCAGCCGAAGGTGCGCTACCGGGGCTGGTTCGTCAATGACGAGGTCTGCCTGATCGGATGGAAGGAGCAGTATCCTCCGGGCGAAGAGGTGTGGCAGCCGGTGTTCGAAGCCCTGCTGCGCTGTGGAGGCAACATGGTGATTCCGGGAACGGATCTGCCGCGTACCGGCATCCACCACAGTCTGGCCATAGATATGGGGCTGTGGATTACTCATCATCACGCCGAACCGCTGGGTGCGGAGATGTTCCTGCGGGCCTTTCCCGGCAAGCAGGCCAGCTACAAGGAATATCCCGTGCTGTTCGAAGGGCTCTGGCGGGAAGCGATCCGCAAACAGAAGGATGAGAAGGTGCTCTGGGTGCTCTCATTTCGCGGCCAAGGAGATAAGCCCTTCTGGGAGAATGATCCCGGATTCGATACGCCGGCGAAGCGCGGGGCACTGATCTCCAGCGTGGTCCGCAAGCAGTATGACATGGTCAGCGAAGCCGTACCGCAGCCGGTCTGCTGCATGGCGATGTACGGTGAGATTGCAGAGCTGTACAAGCAGGGACACATTGAGGTTCCCGCTGGAGTGATCAAGATATGGGCCGACAACGGCTACGGTAAAATGGTCTCGCGGCGGCACGGCAATCTGAACCAACGTGTGCCTGCACTTCCTTCTGCCGGTGATGATGGCAAGAATGGTGTGTATTATCATGTCACTTTCCATGATCTGCAGGCTTCCAACCATCTGACGATGTTCCCCGCACCGGCACAGCTGATTGCGGATGAGCTGGATCAAGCCTTCGCAGCGGGTGCAGACGAATATCTGCTGGTCAATTCCGGCAACCTTCTGCCGCATTTGTATACGCTGGACCTGGTTGCGGAGCAGTGGGCTGCCGGAAGCGTGAGGCCGGAGCAGCAGCTCCAGAATTTTATCGGGCGGTATTATACACAGCAGCAACAAGAGATCGCCGGACTCTATCGAAGCTACCCGGAATGCACGATTGCCTATGGGCCGAATCCGGATGACCGGGCGGGGGATGAGTTCTACCACCATCCGGCGCGGCAGATCATGGGACATTGGCTGCGCGGACAGACGGCAGGGGATGAACGGCTGCAATGGGCAGCGGGAACTGGAACCTTCCTGGAGCAGGTACGCTGGTTCCGGGAACAGGCTGAAGCGGCAGCTCCCGGATGGGATGCCCTGAGGCAGCAATGCCTTCAGGTTATGGGGCATCTGCCCGAGGATGAGCAGCGCAGGCTGAACCATCAGCTGCTGGTGCAGATTGAACTGCATCTCAGCGGCTGCCGGGGGCTGGCTTCCATTTGCAGAGCCTATGAGGCATACTCCGGGGGCCATTATCCGCAAGCCTTCATCCATGCGTCTCATGCGGTATGGAATTACAGCGAAGGCAAAGCCGCGCTGCAGCGGGCGGAGCAAGGACGCTGGGAGCACTTCTACCGGGCGGACTGGCTGACCAATCTGGATAATACGGTCCAGCATGCCGATACGGTCCGCAGATTCGTCCGCATTCAGGGGGACAGCCCGGACATGTTCCTCTGGTACAAGGAGTACTTAATGCCGGAGACCGAGAAACATATCTATCTGGAAAACACACATCGGAATCCGCTGTCTGACGATGAGTTGGCACGAAGATTGGAAAGTGTGTTTTTCCAGAACGGTGCTGCGACAACACAGATATAAACGTACCTCAGAGTCACATTGGTCTTTATAGCTTATCGCTGCGCGCCAGAGATGGAGGAGGAGCGTGGGCTGAGGCGCTAAATTATGATCTGAATCAACTAAAGAAGGGAGCATCACGGGGAGCACAAGGAAGTGAAGTGGAATTAGTACACTTAAATGGACAAAAAATCCTCCTGAAAAGGGAATAGTGGGAAAAAGTAAAGTTAAATTAAGCAAATTCACCAGTAAGGGTGCGGATTGGCCGAATTAGTTGTCCTTTTTCCAATTAACGCTTGCGGGGAAGCGGGATGGGTAAGGTTTAAGTTCACTTTTTCCACTTGAGCTTGCCTCCGATCCAAGTAGAGAGGACTGGAACGGGAGCGCTCACCCGGCAAACGGTGGGTTTGTATAACACTTCATCAATTTGATCTCTCCAACCGGCGGGGTGCTGCTGGCAGGTCTGGCCATCGGCCGGATCAATTTTGGACAGTGGCTGAAGGTGATCCTCAAGCTGTTTCCGATTCTCTGGCTGGTGGCGGCGGTTTTTGCGTCAATTTCCTCAGTCGTGGGGATGTAGTGTATAACGTAAAACAGGGGTGTTCCAAAAGCCATGAAATGGCTTGGAACACCCCTGTTTTTGGAGAGAGGAGGGGCGTGGGCAATGGATGCAGCCCTTGGGTTGGTGTTCTGATCCTTTATTTACTGCTCCACAAAGCCACACGGTCCTGAACGTATTTGGTGTAGCCCTTTTCCATTTTTTCCACCCCGGCTTTATCGAGGTCCGCCATGTAGTCATCCCAGATTTTATCGAAATCGGCCGGTTTAGCCAGGATGGCTTGCGGGATGCGTTTCCATGTAATGTCTCTCATTTTATTACCCAGAATGGAGACTTCATCTTCGCCGGGAATGGCAATGTTCCAGGCGGCTCCATAGGCTTTTTCCTTGAATTCTTCTTCCTTCGGGAATAGATCCTTCCAGGTGGTGGCTTTGTAGGCAGCCAGAGTTTCCTTTTCGGCGTCGCTGTAGCCAAGCACCAGCTGTTCCGGGAAGTTTCTGGTGTAATAGTTGCCGGTCGAATCCTTGGCGCCATCGCCGTAGTGAACCATCATGTTCCAATAGAAGCCAAGTCCCGATTCCTTGGTAAATGCGGTATTGTCATTGTTGATGCGTTCCTGAACTTCGGCAGGCACGACACGTTTGCCATTCTCCACCACATAATGTTTACCTTCAATTCCCCAGTTGTTCAGGATCTGCCCTTCGTCGGAGGCAAGGTAATCCAGGAATTTGATCGTGCGGACCGGATCGGGATTCGTGCTGGAGATTGAGATGCCATAGCCGCCCATGAAGCCGGTTGGCCAGAAGCTCGTTTCCTTGTATTCGCTGCTCAGCGTGACCGGATAGTGGCCGTAGGTCTGGTCGAATTTGCCTGCTGTCTTAAGCGCTTGCTGGGCATCATTGTAGTCCCAGTCCTGGTCAATCAGGCCGAGCACCCGCCCGGTGGCGACTTTGGCTTTGTACTGGTCATACTTCTGCACGAAGCTCTCCTTGTCGAGCAGGCCGATGTCATTCATGTGATTCAGCCAGCGGAAATATTCCTTCTCTTCCGGACGGCGGAAGTGGTAAATGGCTTCATGTGTTTCCTGATCGACATAATATTCACCGTCATCCGAGCCGCCCGTAGTGGCAACAGCCGGGTTGGTCACGGAAATGTACATATGCCAGTCATCCGCATTCAGGGAGACCCCAATGTTTTTGTTGCCGTTCTCATCGGTCGGATGTTTTTCCAGATAGGCTTTGATCACATTTTCATAATCCTTAACCGTCTTGATCTCCGGATATCCGGCTTCCTTCACGACGCGGTGCTGCAGCTCGAACCCGCCGCCAGCGACGAATTTCTTCTCATCTACCGCCGCCCAGGTCGGAATGGCATAGATGGACTGGTCTTCATTGTTGTATTT
>RCUU01000105.1_pt1 | contig 47283 bp, 31 predicted proteins | sample 2166211 | NCBI WGS metagenome assembly RCUU01 (sample SAMN09932620, study PRJNA488358) | compost metagenome | feature: garden; material: soil; isolation source: compost soil in phenylacetic acid-enriched culture | place: Germany: Experimental Botanical Garden Goettingen | collected 2016-01-27
GCACTGTGCCAGGGTTGGAAGGCAAACGTCGTCGCCCACATGTACCAGAAATTCGTCTCGAAAAAATGCGGCCCAAACCAATCGTTAATCCGCGCTTTGCCCATTTTCTCCTCGGGGGTCATCATCAGCTTGACCATCGCTAGCCGGTCCGCCATATCAAAGCCCATGGAAGTAACGTCTTCCACCTGCCCCTCACGGTTCACTAACCGGGCGTTGGAGTGCGTCGGATGGGCCGTATCAAAAGCGATAATCTCGTCCCGAACCGAAAGACCAGGGTGGTCCAGTGAAGGAATGGAACGCAGCAAGTCCCATGTATTTTCATAGGTCTCATCATTCAGCATTCGGCCGCCGCGGATCACATATCCTTGTTCACCGTTCCCGGCGCCGTCGTTACTGCCGCCCAGCACCTTCATTTCCTCCAATACGTGAATATTCTGACCGGGAAAATCACAGTCTCGCACCAGGAAAGCGGCTCCCGCCAGCGAAGCGATTCCTCCGCCGACCAAATAAACCTGTCTCGTGTTAAGTTCTACTGACATTACCTTCGCCTCCAAGGAATGTGATGAATGGAACAATCTCAATGTAATCTCTCTTTGAAGGAAACAAAATCATCAATGGAGCGCGGCTGTATAAAAAAAAGACACTCCTCAGGGAGTGTCTGGGATTCCGACGAAATCGGCCCTATTTCGAGCAAAACGATGAACTCCGATTGCCCGAAACTTTGGACTCGCTGGCTTTCTGTTCGTACCGATGAAGCGCTCGTTCGAAATGGCCGTCAGCCAGTTCACCAAGCTTATCGACGATGTTCTCCGGACGTTCCTTCATGCCATCTTGCATCCATCTAACGATCAACCCGACAAACGCCAACGCATAGAAATTTGCCAGAAACCGTTGATCCGCTTCATCCACCTGCATTCCTACGGACACTTCTTCCACGACCTCCATGACCAGATGGTTTGTGACGTTATACAGGTACGAGTCCAGATGGCTTCGTGCCAGGGAATTCAGCGTGTTCAAACAAAATAATCGGTTCTCTTCGATATATTTGAATATTTTCAGAAAGCCGCTGGACCAGGTGTGGTAGCCGTGCTCCCCGGCGATGGCATCCACCGCTTCGGTCTGGTAAATCCAACCCAGGAGCTCGTAAATGTCCCGGAAATGATAATAGAACGTTTGACGGTTTAGGCCGCAATCGTCCACGAGATGCTTAACGGTAATTTTATTGAGGGGGATATGGTTCATCCTGTTTTTCAGCGAGGCGGCAAGCGCCCTTTTGGTGAGATGGGAACTGGACATGAGAATCACCTGCTTATGGAAAAAATAGGTGCATAATCCTGCCTCCCATTATACTCCGGCATGGGTGCATATACAAAAAGGGCCCTCGGTTTCCGGAGGGCCCTAGGTTTAATTCGTCTTCGACTTATTATAAATATCAAAGGCGACGGCAAGGAGCAGAACAAGACCTTTGATCCCTTGCTGCCAATCGACCCCGAGACCGATGAGCGACATGCCGTTATTCATGACGCCCATGACCAGACCGCCGATAATGGCGCCGATGACGGTGCCAATCCCGCCGGAGGCCGAGGCGCCACCGATAAAGCAGGCCGCGATCGCGTCGAGCTCAAAGTTCGTCCCGGCTTTCGGCGTCGCCGAATTGAGGCGGGCGGCGAAGATCAGTCCGGATAACGCGGCCAAGGCGCCCATGTTGACGAACACCCAGAACGTCACCTTCTTCGTCTTGACGCCGGAGAGATTGGCGGCCTTCTCATTGCCCCCAAGCGCATAGATATGGCGTCCGGCGATCATTCGGTTCATGACGAACGAGTAAATGACGATCAGGAAGAACAAGATGATCAAGATATTCGGCAGCCCGTTATAAGTGGCCAGCACAAAGGTAAACACGTTGATGATGGCAACGAGCAGCACGAGCTTGGTTACGAACATCCAAATCGGCGCTACCTCGAACTGGTATTTGAGCTGGGTCCGGCGCTCCTTCCATTCCTGCCAAATCAGGAGGAGGGAGAGGACCAGGCCAAGGAGAACCGTCAGGGTGTGGAGGCTGCCGCCGCCGAACCAGTCGGGAATAAAGCCGGAACTGATCCGCTGGAACGATTTCGGGAACGGCGCGATCGATTGGCCGCCCAGCACGATCATCGTCAAGCCCCGGAACAGCAGCATCCCGGCTAACGTGACGATAAAGGCCGGTATTTTCACATAAGCAACCCAAAATCCCTGCCAGGCGCCGATCAATCCCCCTATCACCAAAGAGATGATAATGGCTAGGAACGTAGGCAACTGAAGATCGACCATCATGATGGCGGCCAAAGCCCCGATGAAGGCGGCGATGGAGCCGACGGATAAATCGATATGTCCTGTGATGATGACTAATACCATCCCGATGGCTAACACTAGAATGTAGCTGTTTTGCAAAATCAGGTTCGTAATATTAAGTGGCTTCAACAAGATGCCGCCTGTCAAAATTTGAAACAGCACGGTAATGAAGATTAAAGCGATAATCATGCCGTACTGGCGGATGTTTTTTCTGAAAATCTCGCTAACCGCTTGCATCGGTCTACCCCCTGCCTCGAGTCATTGATTTCATCAGTACTTCCTGGGTGGCGTCCTCCCGTCTGACTTCTCCGGTGATCCGGCCTTCGCTCATGACGTAAATGCGGTCGCACATCCCAAGAATTTCCGGAAGCTCCGAGGAGATGAACAAAATGCCCTTGCCTTCGTCCGCCAACTGGTTGACGATCGAATAAATTTCGTATTTGGCTCCGACATCGATGCCGCGCGTCGGCTCATCAAGAATCAGAATTTCCGGCTGTGCGTAAATCCACTTGCTGAGAACAACCTTTTGTTGATTGCCTCCGCTCAGGTTGACCGTTTTTTGCAAAATGCTCGGCGTTTTAATGTTGAGCTTGCTCCGGTATTCCTCGGCGACCCCTACTTCCTCGCGTTCGTCGATGACACCGCGACGGGAGAGCTTCCTTAACGAAGCCAATGAAATATTGCGTTTGATATCATCGATCAGAACCAATCCGTATTGTTTACGATCCTCCGTGACATAAGCGACGCCATGCTTGATCGCTTGACTGATGTCATTAAACCGCACCTCTTTACCATGCAAGAAGAGTTGACCTTTTATATGCCTTCCGTAGGAACGGCCGAATAGGCTCATCGCCAGTTCTGTCCGGCCTGCGCCCATTAAACCGGCGATCCCGACGATTTCCCCGCGGCGGATATTCAGGTTAATGCCGTCCAGCACTTTGCGATCCTCTTGCTGCGGGTGGGTTGCTTCCCAGTCCCGCACCTCGAAGATCACCTCGCCGATCCGGGGAACCCGCTCTGGATAGCGGTGGGTGAGGTCACGGCCAACCATGCCCTTGATGATAAGATCCTCGGTCACCTGATCGGCTTTCATATCCAAAGTCTGGATCGTCTTGCCATCGCGCAGAATCGTGATCGAATCGGCGACTTTGCTGATTTCGTTCAATTTGTGCGAAATGATGATAGAGGTGATGCCTTGTTTCTTCAGCTCGAGGATCAGCTCCAGCAGGTTTTCGCTGTCGTTTTCATTCAAGGCCGCTGTGGGTTCGTCCAGAATCAGCAGCTTGACCTGTTTGGACAACGCTTTGGCGATCTCCACCAACTGCTGCTTACCGACGCCGAGTTCTAATACGTGAGTGGCCGGTGATTCATCTAAACCAACGCGTTCCAGCAGCGCTTTCGTTTTGACCGTCGTTTCGTTCCAATCGATTAGCCCACGTTTGCTTTGCTCATTGCCGAGAAAAATGTTCTCCGCGATAGAGAGATAGGGGATCAGCGCGAGCTCCTGGTGAATAATAACGATCCCTAGCTGTTCGCTTTCCTTAATGTCCTTGAATTCGCAGACCTTCCCTTCGAACAGGATCTCGCCTTCATAGGAGCCGTGAGGATATACGCCGCTGAGCACTTTCATTAACGTCGATTTACCGGCCCCGTTCTCTCCGCACAGGGCATGAATTTCCCCGGAGGTTACCTTTAAGTTGACATTGTTCAGCGCCTTGACGCCCGGGAAGGTTTTCGTAATGCCCCTCATTTCCAAAATCGTGTTGCTCATTTGCGCCACCTGGCCTTTCGCTCATGGTAAGGGCATAGCGACGGCCGCCCCAATCCGCGTCCGCCGCTATGCCAGTCACCGTAAGTTGATGTTAGAGTCCCAGATCCTCTTTGGAGTAATAGCCGGTATCGACAAGTGCTTGTTCAAGGTTATCCTTGTCAACCGAAACCGGTTCGAGTAGATAGGATGGAACGACTTTGACGCCGTTATCGTAGGTCTTCGAGTCGTTGACTTCGGCCTCTGTGCCTTCCAGAATGCTTTGGACCATGGAGACTGCTTTTTTCGCCAACTCGCGCGTATCCTTGAAGACGGTCTGCGTTTGTTCGCCGGCAAGTATCGATTTGACCGAAGCCAGCTCAGCATCCTGGCCGGTCACGATCGGCATCGACTTGCTTCCGGAGCCGTAACCAACCCCTTTGAGCGAGGAGAGGATACCGATGCTGATCCCGTCATAAGGGGAAAGAACCGCGTCAATGTTCTCCGTGCTGTAATGGGCGCTCAGCAAATTGTCCATGCGGGCTTGGGCGGTGGCGCCGTCCCAGCGCAGGGTAGCGATTTGCTCCATTTTCGTTTGTCCGCTGCGCACCACCAGCTTACCGGAATCGATGTAAGGCTGTAGTACGGACATGGCGCCGTCATAGAAGAAGTAGGCGTTGTTATCATCCGGCGAGCCGCCGAACAACTCGATGTTGAACGGGCCTTTGCCGTCCTTCAGGCCAAGCTTCTCCTCAATGTAGGAGGCCTGCTGCACGCCAACCTTGAAGTTGTCGAAGGTGGCGTAGTAGTCGACGTATTCGCTGTTCATGATCAGCCGGTCATAGGCAACAACCTGGATGCCTTGGTCGTGGGCTTTTTGCAGGACGTCGGTCAAAGCGCCGCCGTCGATAGCAGCAATGACGAGGACCTTTACACCTTTGGTGATCATATTTTCGATCTGCGACACCTGGTTTTCGATGACGTCTTCCCCGTATTGCAGGTCGGTACCATAGCCAAGCGCCTTAAACTCCTTGACCATGTTGTTGCCGTCGTTCACCCAGCGTTCGGACGATTTCGTGGGCATGGCGATGCCGATCGTTCCCTTTTTGCTGTTGCCCGATCCGCTGCCACCGTCGTTTCCGCCATTGGCGCAAGCCGCGAGGGCCAATACCATTGCCAGTGCAAGTAAAATGGCCGTTACCTTTTTCAAAACCGATTCCCCCTATACCTGAAATGAATGCGTTTACAGTAGGGAGTATAGCAATCGATGGGGGAGGTCGTATTTACAGTGAATTGACTCTTTTTATAAAAATCGTACCTTTGTGGAGGTCGAGGGGGGATTTATATCTCAGGGGGAGCGTTACTCCCCCTGAGCGTCTTCGCGTCCAAACGCGCCTTTGCGGTATTGCAGCGGGGAAAGGCCGGTCGTTCGCTTGAACGCCGTGCTGAAGTAGTGCTGGGTTTCGTAGCCGACTTGTTCAGCGATCTCACCGATCGTCAGGTCCGTGGCATTTAACAGCCGGGTCGCCCGGCGAATGCGAAGCTGCGTCAAATAGCTGTTGAACGTGGTCCCCAGCTCCTGTTTGATCATGCGGCTCAAATAAGCGGGGGAAGACTGCAGGGCTTGCGCCATCGCTTCCAACGTGAATCCGCTATCGCCGAAATGCTCCAGCATGTACTGCTTGGCCCGGCGCACCAGCGGCGAAACGACGGTTTCTCTCATCACGGCGGATTTGGCTTTCCGGTAAACGGCAGGGAGCCCTAGTACGTCGCCGGTAGCCTCGGCCAAGTGAACCTCGGCGGCTATTTTCAAGTGGGTACGAACCAAAGTTTCGATGCGGTAGAAATCGGCTTCGGCTTCCAAGCTCCAGAGCAGGATGACGATGAGGCCGAAGGGATCACGGAAGATCGTCTTGGGGTAAGGGGCGAGCACCTCGGCCGCGATATTATCGACCGCAAATCCATAAAGCTGTCGATCGTCCTCCTTGAGGACAGCGGCGGAGCTCGCCGACTCTGGCAAACGGATGACACCCAGCCAATCGGGGCAGGCATCCGGCAGCTTCAAGAACTGCAATTGCTCGGCGATTTCCACGGCGGTCATCCCACCGTCCAGCCATTGCTGGCAGAATCGCTCTCTTAGAAGCGGGTAGCTGCGCGTAATCTGCCGGGAGGCCTCCTGCCACTGTTGCTGTCTGGACGTCTCTTCCTCTAGTTCTCCGCGAACTTGGCGCAGCACCTTCGCCAGCTGCGCGGGATTGGCCGGCTTTAGAATATAATCCTTCACCTGAAGCCGGATCGCCTTTTGCGCATATGCGAACTCGTCATGACCCGTGATGATGACGATTTTGCAATCCGGCAGTTGCTCGCGGACCCGTTTCATCAATTCGATGCCGTCCATGATCGGCATGTTAAGATCCACGAGCATGATATGGACGCCATGCCGGATAGCTAACTCCAGGGCTTCCTCGCCATCCTCCGCCTCGGCGGCTACGGTAAGGCGCATGCCCTCCCAGTCGACGCTGTCGCGGATACCTTCGCGGATAATTTGCTCATCGTCGGCGATAAGCACCTTCCAGCGGAAATCGGATAATGCTGCGTTCATGATTCGCTCCTTTCCCATCGGGTGGGTTCCTCCCGAATGATTGGGTGGGTGACGGTAACGACCGTTCCACGGCCTACTTCGCTCTGGATCGTCATTCCATATTTGGCGCCGAAGGTCAATGCGATTCGGGCTTGCACGTTCAGCATCCCATAACCCTGGCCGACGTCACCTGCGCCGGATGAGCCTATCGGTTCAAGTCCCTGTTCCCGTCCATCGGCGGCAACCGCGGCTTGGAGGTCTTTTTGCAATTGGGCCAGTTTATCCGGCGGGATTCCTTTCCCGTCGTCCCGGATAGAGATCACCAGCATGCCGCCGTCTTCAACCGCTTCGATCACGACATGGCCCGGTCCTCGGCGTTCCTTGATTCCATGGTAGATGGCATTCTCTACGATGGGCTGAAGGATCAGCTTCAAGACATAGACGCCGCGAATTTCCGGGGCGATATGCAAAGCGTATTCGAGTTTGTTTTGGTAACGGACATGTTGAATTTGCAAGTAGCTACGGACATGCTCGATTTCATCATTCAGCGGGATGATGTCATTCCCTTTGCTGAGTCCGATTCGGAATAGCTTGGAGAGGGACTCCGCCATTTCTGCGATATCCTCCGCTCCTTTGCGGCGGGCCATCCAATGGATCGTATCCAGCGTATTGTACAAAAAATGCGGTTTGATATGCGCCTGTAAACTCCGCAACTCCGCTTCCCGTTTTTGTCGCTCCTGCAGTTCGGTTAGAGAGAGCAAGCGGTGAATTTGCTGCAGCATGGCATTGAATCGGCGGCCGAGCAGGCCGATTTCGTCGGTTCGGTCGCTCCAGTGGCGAATCGTCAGATCCCCGGATTGCGCCTTCTGCATAAAGGAAGCCAATTGACCGATCGGCCTGGAAATCGTATGGGCCAAATAGAAGGAGGCGGTCATCCCCAACAGGCAGACGACAAAAACAAAGCTAACCACGTAAAAGCGAATTTCCCGCATCTCGGAGGCGGACTCCGCCATGGAAAATACGCCGACGGTCGTCCAGTTCGTAAACGGCGAGTGCCGGTAAATGAATTGCAGCTCGCGTCCGCCCATTCGCTCCGCGTAGGTTCCCGAAGCGTCCTGGCTAAGCCGTTCCAGCGGGACACGGTCGATGTAGGGATCCGGCGGGGCATAGATCAATTCGCCGTTTCCGTCCACCACCGTTAGATAGCCCGTTTTCCCCAAACGGACGTCCTGGGCGGTCTCAGCGATGACCCGCAGCTTGAGGTCGATTAATACGACACCTTTCACCTGCTGGGTCTCGGGGTCGAGAATCGCCCTTACGGCCGAAACGACCTCGCTGTCCTTGTAGTTCACATGCGTCGTCACGTTACGGCCCCGCGGATGGCCGATAATCTTAAAAATTCCTTTATTGCGAACCGCCTCTTGATACCACTCTTCCCGGGTCAGGCTTCCATCGGTCCTGGCATACATTTCATTGCTGATGTAGTCGCCGCGGCTGTTGACGATCAGCACCCCCGCGACTTCTGAATACAAGGTGGTAAAGCCCTGAAGGAACTTGCGAATTTCGTAGTGGTCGGCTTCGGCTTCAGCTACGGTTCGCGGCTGGGCGTCCGTGCTTCCAGTGAGGCGAGGTTCCCCGCCAGACGGTGTCGTTGAACCGTCTATCCCCATATCAGTGCGGCCCTCGAGGAACTGCAGCACCTCCGGGTTAAAGGAGATAAAGAACGTCATGTTTTGCAAATTTTCCACATAGGTCTCCAGCGACCGGTTGACCTTGCCGATGAGCTGAAGCGTATTGTCCGTGATCTGGCGTTCGATGATGCGGTCGACGGTCCAATTCGTCAGCACCCCCAGGCCGATGGAAGGCAGGATGCTGATCAGCAAAAAGTGAACGATTAATTTATAACGGATCGGCAGATTGTTAAGCGAAAAATCGCGGAACTCCCAGGACCGTTTTCCATACCTATTTCGCATAGTAATCATTCACATTCTGCCGCGTAACGACGGTGATGCCCGTATCCAACCGCTGCGGGACGCGGGGGCCGGGATGCTGGGACCCGTCCGGATCATGCTTCAGCGAAAAGAGCAAGTGCAGCGACCAGTACCCCATATTCCAGGTTCCCTGGGCCATCGTGGCGGAGATGTCTCCGCTTTTGACCAAGTCCAGGGTGCCTTTATCGGTGTCAAAGCTGATGATCTTCGGACCGGAGGGGGTCAAGCCATATTCACGGACCGCCTCCGCAACGCCGATGCCACCGTTGGCTTCGGTGGTGAAGATGCCGGCGATCCCGGGGATATCTCGCAAAATCTCTTCTGCCGACTGCCGGGAGTAAAGCTCGTCGCCTTTTCCGTTTTTTATCGCGGCGATGTGCATGTCGGGGAACTCCTTTGAGACGGTGTCCGCAAAGCCGTCTGTGCGCTCCTGGTGATTTTGCTGATCCGGGACGGTCACGATCGCCACCTCGCCGCGTCCGCCGGTGAGCTCGGCCATTTTTCGTGCAGCCTCAACTCCTGCGGAGTAATTATCCGTACCGAGGAAGGAAAAGGCTCGGCTACCCGGGGCGTCGGAATCGAATAGAACAACGGGGATGCCGGCGTCAACCGCTTTATTGATCGTGGCGGTGAGCTCGGTCGGATGGATGGCGGAAATGGCAATGCCAGCCGGTTTTTTGGCGATAGCTTGCTCCAGCACCGTGATTTGCTCGTGAATGTCGCGCTGGGTGGAGCCGCGGTATTCCACGGAGACGTTGAGCGCTTGGGCCGCGTCCTCAAATCCTTTCAACCCGCTTTTCCAATAATCGATCCCCCTTTGAAACGTCACCATCACATACTTCTCGTCGATGGATCCCTGCAGGCCTCCGGAATTCCATTGGTCGTTTAAACGGGTCTGCGAGCGATAATCCAGCACGTATAACGCAAAACAGGCAAATAACAGCAAATATACAATCCAAATCTTCTTCATATGTAACCCCTTTCATGAGAACGTTCCCAAAAAGAGATGGACTTCGACATCATCATACTATGATTCGCCATAAAAGATAATGATGTAATTTAGGAGATCCCTCGGGTTGGGGTTAGCAGAGTCACAAAGCCGTAGATTCTCATCGTGCTAAATTGAAATTAGGTTTTCGTTGGCTGGTAAGCACCGGGGGCTGAGTCTTTTGAGGCGGGGATGGATAACAATGTGGAAGACAATTGAACAGAAAATTGAACGTTTATTTCCGGGGTATTTCTCCATGGCGATGGCGACCGGAGCCTTGTCGATTGCGATGAAGTTGCTGAAGATTCCGCTTGCTCCCGAGATTCTGCTATATCTGAACACCTGCATTTATATCACGTTGTGGATCCTCACGTTGATTCGCCTAATCCAATTTTTCCCGCGAGTGCGGGCCGATTTGACGAGCCATAGCCAAGGTCCCGGTTTTTTTACCTGCACGGCAGCGACCTGCGTATATGGCAGCCAGTGGGTCATTGTGGCGCATAACGGTACGATATCGACCGGGTTGTGGTTTTTTGGCATTTTGCTTTGGGTTGTTATTATGTACACCTTCTTTACGGCCGTTACCGTGAGAAAAGAAAAGCCGTCTCTGGCCGAGGGGATCAACGGTGCGTGGTTAATCGCCGCTGTCGCCACCCAATCCGTTTCCATTCTGGGTACGCTGATCTCATCCTACCTAACGGAGGGGCGTGAGGTCGTGTTGTTTTTTACGCTATGCATGTATTTGCTGGGGTGTATGCTTTACCTGAATATCATCACCTTAATATTCTACCGGTTTACCTTTGTCGATCTGAAATATGCTGCGTTGACCCCGCCCTATTGGATCAATATGGGCGCCGTTGCGATTACGACCCTGGCCGGCTCCACGTTGATGCTGCATGCTGAAAAATGGCCGTTTTTGACGGAGTTGATCCCCTTTTTGCGCGGATTTACGTTGTTCTTCTGGATTACCGGCAGTTGGTGGATTCCGTTATTGTTTATTCTGATGATATGGCGGCACGCCTACCATCGTTACCCTTTGACGTACGACCCCCAGTTTTGGGGAATGGTGTTTCCGTTGGCCATGTATACAACCAGTACGTATCAGTTGTCACAGGCATTGAAGTTGCCGTTCTTGGTCGCGATTCCGCGCGTCATGATCGTCGTTGCCCTGACGGCTTGGGTCGTTGTAATGACTGGTTTTCTCCATCACCAGGTTCGCTCGTTCCGACGGGAAGGGAAAACGAGATGACAATAACAAGATCGCTCCTTGTTGAGTGAAAGTGAATAACAAAAATATAACAAGTTTCATCTAAATTAGTATATAATAGAGCATAACTTACGACTTCATGGAGGGCTTATGAACAATCATAGCTATGCGATCCAACATTGGAAATTCAAGGCTTGCGACGAAAAGGAGTGGAAGCCGGCCCGAGTACCGGGCACGGTGCATACGGATCTGCTCAGCAACGGGCTCATCTCCGATCCGTTCTATGGAACCAACGAACATGACCTGCAGTGGATTGATCGAAAAGATTGGGAATACGAGGCCTCCTTCGATTTGGATGAGGTTTGGTTCGCTTTGCCGCAAATTGAACTCGTCTTTGACGGCTTGGATACGTATGCCGACGTAACGGTCAACGGGGTACATGCCTTGTCGGCCGACAATATGTTCCGCGTCTGGCGAATCGATGTGAAGCCGCTTTTGCGCCAAGGCACCAACACGATTGCCGTTCGCTTCCGCTCGCCGATCGCGGAGGATTTGCCCAAGCTTGAGAAGCTGGGTTACGACCTCCCGGCGTCGAACGACCAATCGGAGCTGGGCGGTTTAGGCGACCGCCGGGTCAGCGTGTTTGCCCGTAAAGCACCGTATCATTACGGTTGGGACTGGGGGCCCCGCTTCGTGACCAGCGGAATCTGGCGCGAGGTTCGGCTGGAAGGATGGAGCGGTCCGGTGATCCGTGACCTGCACATCCGCCAGGACCGCGTGAACGCCACGGCTGCAGAGCTCACCGCCGTGGTGGAGATCGAAACCGCCGAGCGCTGGGAGGGCCAGCTACAGTTATCCACCGGCGAACTGAGTTGGGTTCGTTCGATTGCTTTGGAACCGGGAACTCACATTGTGGAGGTGTCTGCGGTGATCGCCCAGCCGAAGCTGTGGTGGTGCCGGGGGCTGGGAGAACCGGCGATGTACCATTTCCGGGCCGAGCTCGTCGTGGTGGGCGGGCAGGAAACGGTCGCTGAGGCGTCCGTCCATACCGGGCTGCGTGACATCAAGCTGGTTCGGGAGAAGGACGCTGCCGGAGCTTCCTTCCGATTCGAGTTGAACGGTGTACCGGTGTTCGCCAAGGGTGCAAACCATATCCCGAACGACAGTTTTTTAACGGAAGTAACGGACGAACGCTATCGCCATGAGATTGCCTCAGCCGCTGAAAGCGGTATGAATATGCTTCGCATCTGGGGCGGCGGCATTTACGAGCAGGACATTTTTTACGAGTTGTGTGATGAATACGGGATTCTAGTTTGGCAGGACTTCATGTTTGCCTGCAGTATGTATCCGGGCGAACCAGGGTTTCTGGACAGCATTGCCCGCGAAGCGGAGGACAACGTCAAACGGCTGCGGAATCATCCAAGTATCGCATTATGGTGCGGCAACAACGAGATTGACTCGGCTTGGGCTCATTATGAGGAAGATGGGGGCTGGGGATGGAAGAAGGATTACACCTCGGAGCAGCGTGAGAAGCTATGGGCCGATTACGAGGCGATTTTCCATCGCATCCTGCCGCAGGTGGTGGAACGTTATGGCGGCGGTGTGGCCTATTGGCCGTCTTCGCCACTCCGTGAGCTTACGGGGGATGCAACCCAGCATGCGCTCCAAGTGACCGGTGAAGGCGACGTCCATTACTGGGGCGTGTGGCATGCGGTCGAGCCGTTCGACAACTATAATCACCGAGTCGGTCGATTTATGAGCGAATACGGCTTCCAATCCTTCCCGGAGCTGAAATCGGTGCTAACCTATGCCCCGGAGAGCGAGCTAGCGATCGAATCTGATATCATGCTGGCTCACCAGAAGAACGGCCGCGGCAACCAGTTGATCAAGGAATACATGGATCTTTATTTGCCCGCGCCAAGGGACTTCAAATCATTCCTGTATATGAGCCAGGTGCTCCAGGCCGAAGCAATCCGTACAGCGATTGAAGCGCACCGCCGCAACAAGCCTTACTGCATGGGAACGCTGTATTGGCAGATGAACGATTGCTGGCCGGTGGCGTCCTGGGCGGGGATGGACTATTACGGACGCTGGAAGGCACTGCAGTATACGGTTCGCAGAAGTTACCGCGACTTGATGCTGGTGATCTACGAGCCGGAGGAAGGTCCAATCTCGGTCAACCTCATCTCCGATCTGCAGAAACCAGTGGGAGGTCAGCTACGGTTATCGCTATACGACATGCATGGTGCCTTACTAAAAAAACAGGTGTCGGAAGTTCGCGCAACTGCGGATTCGGTTGTTGAAGCTGCCGCGTTCACTCGGGAAGAATGGCTGGAAGGCCGGGATCCGCGCCAGGTCGTATTGCACGCCGTTCTGGAAGTGGACGGGCATGAAGTAGACAGCAAATCCTTTTATTTCGTATCCGACAAAGAGCTTTCGTTGCCGCAGGCGAACATTACCCTTCTGGAGGAGGACGGCAGCGATGGCAGCCGGTATACCCTGGTAAGCGACGCCTTGGCGCGCCAGGTGTGGATTTCGGCGGAAGAGGAGGGGATCTTCTCCGACAACTACTTCGACCTGATCCCAGGCATTCCGTTGACGGTGGAGTTCCGGAAGCGGGGCGGTGAGGGCAGCGGGGAACCGTTCGTAGCGGGGCATCCGGGCAAGTTAATCGTTCGCTCCATGGTTGATTTCGTGTGAATTCGACTCTGGATTTTACCGTGTTATAATAAACGAATAGAAAATCGTGTGTTATTAGAGGATGTTCAAAAAGTCGTCTTCCCATGACGAAGTAGTTCATGGAGTCAAACCGACATCGAATCTTGAATTCAGCCGGGCCTTGCGTTGCTCACGTAGATCTGTCTACGCTCCGCTACTCAGTCCCTAGCTTCATTCAACCTTCTCGGTCCTGAAAACCCCGACTTTTTCAACTCGTAATTCATGTAAACACGGGAACAATCCGGAGAAAAGAGATGGGAATCATACGTAACTCAAACCGAATTCATTTTATTGCAACGTTCGCGCTGATCGGTGCGAAGCTGTTATTGCTGCGTTATTTTTTCTATGGAAGTATTGGAGCTCAGGGATTACCCGGCGAGTGGCTGTCGGTGCTGGCGCTGCTGTGTCTGGTTGAGCTATTAACGCCGATCAAGGGCAAATGGGGGGCGTATCTCGGATTTAACTTTGCCCTATCCTTCATCCTGTTTGCCGCAACGGTGTATAATGCCTATTTTGGTACGGTACCTACCTATGCGGTCCTAAGCGGGTTAAACCAGGTGCCAGAGGTTAAGGCGAGCGTAGCCTCGTTATTGCGGCCTGAACAATTTCTGTATTTCATCGACCTGCCGGTGTTGATTACGGTGCGTATCCTCCGGGCGGGGCGGCGTCGCCGGGCTTCGCGAGGATTCCATCTGTCGGGAAGCCTCAGCTTCCGCACGGACCGGCCGCGTGCCTCGTTGATGTGGAAGGTGGGAGTTGCGTTCGTCCTGATCGTCAGTCTGATGCTTTCCGGGCTGTACATCCGTTCGGGGAAGAGCATCGATAACGAACTGGTGCGGGCCGAAAGCGTCGGGTTCTTTAACTTCCAGGTCGATGCGGCAATCCGCGACCAAGAGGAGGAGCGGATGATCGCGGAAGGCAATTTGCAAGAGACGGCAGCCAAGGTCCGTCAGCTCCAGAGCAGCTATCCTTACCAAGAGGTAGCGGCAACGGGGGATCCGGCATACTTCGGCGCCGCCCAAGGGATGAATCTGATGATCGTGCAAATGGAATCATTCCAGAACTTCCCGATCAATCTCAAGCTGAACGGTCAAGAGATCACGCCTGTGTTGAACGGTTTAGCGAAGGAAGGCTTCTACTTCCCGCACGTGTTTCAGCAAATCGGACCCGGCAATACGTCGGATGCCGAGTTTATGTCCAATACGTCGATTTATCCGACGGCCGCAGAAGCGATGTCGACCGGTTACGGCGATCGGCAGATCCCAAGCCTTCCGCGCTTGCTGCAAAGTCGCGGGTACACGGCAAACACGTTCCACATCAATAAAGTGACTTTTTGGGACCGCCATAAAATGTACCCGGCGTTGAACTTCGATAAGTATTATGACAAGCCGTATTATACGAACGATCATTTTAACGATTTTGGAGCCTCTGACGAGGAAATGTACCGGGTTGGCATGGAAAAGCTGACGGAGCTGACAGCGCAGAACAAGCCGTTTTACGCCCAGTTTGTCACCACTTCGAGTCATAATCCGTTTGTGGTGCCGAAGGACCGCCGCCATTTCGATCTTCCGGCGGACATGGAAGACACGATGCTCGGGAATTACATCGAGGCAGCCAACTATACTGATTACGCAATTGGGAAGCTGATCGAACGGTTGAAAGAAACGGGTCTGTGGGAGAACACGATGCTGGTACTTTACGGAGATCACTTCGGCCTCCAGGAGAAAGACGTTCCCGCGAAGGAAATCAGCGAGAAGCTGGGGATCGCTTACGACGAGCGGATCAGCCGATTCAACATCCCGCTGATCATCCACATCCCAGGACAGCAGCACGGCCAGGTGGTGGAGCGTGCTGGCGGACAGGTTGATATTTTGCCGACGGTAGCCAATCTCCTTGGCATTTCGCTGGAAAAGGAAGGGTTTACCGCGTTTGGGCATGACCTGCTGAATATGGACCGCAACGTGGTTGGAATGAGGTATTATCTGCCGACAGGCTCCTTCTTTAATGATGAGGTCATGTTCGTGCCGGGAGCCGGCTTTGACGACGGTACCGCGATCTCCCTGGACTCGCTGCAGCCGGTTGCCGATATCGCGTCGTATCGCAGCGATTACGATTACATTACGCAGTTGATGAAGCTCTCCGACGAATACGTCAAGCTGCTCCCCAAGCGGGGAAAATAACCAAAGAAGGCCCTACCGGATACCGCAAGCGGTTATCTTGTAGGGCCTTCACTTTGATTTCGTCAGGTTAACCGAGGATGGTATACCTGGTTCGCGCGCTCTGTGCCACGAGTTCCGGGAGCTCCTGCAACTGAAGTTCATAAGCTTCTTGGGTTAAGCTTCCTTCGTTCAAGCGTTTCTGCAACTGCTCCTGCAGCTGTGCGACCTGCAGCCGGATCACCCGGTCCGCGTCTTGACCACGGGATTCGGCGATGTCCGCCAACGACTCGCCTTCTAGCAAGGCGTCGTAGACCTCCTTGTCGGAGGCAGCGCCGAGAAGTCCGTTAAGCTCGTCCTCCGGACGCTCCGCATGATTGCTAGTGCTGGATTGCTTAGATGGATGAGCCGCATAGGCCAGGCTGGTCAAATACCCGGACATACTGGGATTTATGGTAATGACGAGGGCCATCGTACCGAGGATGACCACTTTTTTAAGTTTGAATTTCATGGATTGAATTCCTCTCTTTGAATAAGGGATAGACATGCGCGAAGCAATGATTCCTAGTAGTAATACGGATGAGCTGCCCTGTAAGTTTCAGTTGGCGGGTCGTCTCTTGGAATGTAGGGTGGTGTTGTCAGAGGTCCTCCCGTATAATGGAATTCAATATAAAGGTGATTTCGGAGCAGAGGAGTGCAATCGAAGATGGTAGAGCAAGTAGCGATCCGTTCGCTGAATGTAGGGAAGCCGATTGAGGTTGAGCATCAAGGCAAGACGGTCCGTACGGGGATTTTCAAAACGCCGGTGAAGGACGCGCTGCATCTATCGACGGTGAATTTTGCCGGGGACGCGCAGGCAGATCTCCGATTTCACGGAGGGCCGGATAAGGCCGTCTGCGTGTATCCCTTCGAGCGGTATGCCTACTGGGAGGAGCGGTTTGGGATCGCATTGGAGTTAGGGGCATTTGGGGAAAATATCACGACCGAAGGGATGCTCGAAGAGGAGATCCACATCGGCGACCGGTTTCGATTGGGCGAAGCCGTCGTTCAGGTTAGCCAACCCAGACAGCCCTGCTTCAAGGTGGGCGTTAAGCATGGCTTGCCCGAGCTGCCGCTGGAAATCCAGCAAACGGGCTATACCGGGTATTACTTCCGGGTTCTTCGTGAGGGGGAGGTTCGCCCCGGGGATCGGTTGGAGCTGATCGAAAGTCACTCGGCAGGCGTCACGCTGGCCTTCGCGAATCGCGTGATGCACCTGGACAAGGAGGATGCCGAGGGAATTCGGCGCGTTTTGGCCGTGGAGGAACTGTCGGACAGCTGGCGTGAAACGTTGAGCGCCCGGTTAGATCGGCTCGCGGGGGAATAGGTCCTCATGCTCAACCGCTTTCCCATGAGGGGGAGCGGTTTTTTTGCGCCTTTCGAATCAATTAAGGGGGCTTCAGCCCTGGGACTTCCGGGCTTCTTGGTTCAAGGCTAGGCGTCCAGGGGTAATTTTTTTATACGACAGGAAAACATAGAAACTTTTACCTGAGATGATACGTCAAATGGGAAGAGTTATTTTTCTGTAGCTCTGTTCATGAGCATGGGGAGGATGAGATTTTTGAAAAAACTATGGGCTTCGCTCTTAGCCGCATTTCTAATCATACCAATGTTTCAACAAACGACGGCGCAGGCGGCTACGCCGATCAGCATCTACATCGATGGCAGCCGGTTGACCACTGATCAGGCGCCGGTTGTCATCAGCGGGCGGGTCATGCTGCCACTGCGGGCCATCTTTGAAGCGCTGGATGCTACGGTCAACTATAACCAGACGCTGCAAACCGTCACGGCCCAGAAGGACGGCACGACCATCGTGCTGAAGCTAAAGTCACGTTCGGCTACGATCAACAACGACGCGGTGCTGCTCGACGTGCCGGCGCAAAGCATCAAAGGCAGAACGATGGTGCCCGTTCGCTTCGTCAGCGAGGCGCTAGGCCAGCAAGTCGGGTGGAACAACTCCACCAAAATCGTCACGATCAACTCCGGCTCGGGCACAGGCGGATCGGGCGGATCGGATGGTGGAAGCTCGGATCCTAGTCCGGTCGCTTACGTATCAGCCCGCGATGTGGGGAATAACGGGGACGGCCGGGATTTGGAAATCAGCTTCTCGAAATCCTCGAACGAATCGCGCGTTGAACAGTACCGCGTGATGATCGTGAAGTCCTCGAATGCTTCCGTCTTTAATCTGACGGCAGCGCAAAGGATCTCGTCGGCCAATTACACGTCGTTGTCGCCGTCGGGAACGGATCCGGTCGTGAACCTGTCTTCCGGTGCACGAGACGTTGATGGGGCTGCAATCCGTGAAAACCAATCTTACGTTGCCTATGTATTGGCCATTGGGAAGGGCAATAGCGCTAATGCGTTGTCGAATCCATCTCCGGCGATTACGTTGTCCAACGGCGCGGCCGTGGCCGCTCCAACGAACGTGAAGGTCAGTGACGTGAGCGATTACGGCGATGGCCGTGACTTGAGCGTCACCTTTACGCGGGCTCAGAACGAGAGCAGCATCGCTAACTACCGGGTGTTCGTCGTCAAGACGAAGGACGCCGGAAGCTTTACCCTGAGTACGGCGAACAACGTGCCAAGCTCGTATTCTACGGTCGTGTCCAAATCGGGCAGCGGTTCGACGCTGACCGGTCAGTTGGCTTCTTCCGCTCGGGATACATCCGGCGATCTGATTAAGAACGGTGTGTCCTACACCATTTTTGTGCAATCGGTAAGTAATAATTCAGGCTTCGCTAACAAATTGTCGTCCGCCTCTTCCGCGATCTCGCTTGCGATAGGCTCGGTCATTTCGCCGGTCATTACGAAGGTCGAAGACTGGAACGACTACGGCGATGGCCGTGATCTGCGCGTCAGCTTCAATCGGATTTCGGACGAAACGCGGATCGGCTCTTACCGGATTTTCGTCGTAAAGGCCAGCGACTATGCGAACTTCAGCCTGGCAAAGGCAAACGGGGTATCCAGCGCGAACTACACCCAGATCAATAAGACGGGCTCGAACATCACATCGTATGCCTTGTCCTCTAGTGCGCGGGATGTGGATGGAGCGACGATTCGCAACGGCGTCAGCTACCGGGTGTTCGCCATGGCCGTGGGCACCGGAAATTATGCAGGAACGAATACATTATCCGCCGCTTCGAGCGCCATAACGCTGACGAACGGCAACACGGTGGATACGGTATCGAACGTCACCGTTGAAGACGTGAGTGATTATAACGATGGTCGCGACCTTCGGGTGACGTTTACCCGGGCTTCAAACGAGACGTACATCAGCAACTATCGGATTATGGTCGTCAAAACCTCGGATGCAGGCAACTTTACGTTGTCTAAAGCTAATAATGTCAGCAGCTCGAACTATACCACCGTAAGCAAGAACGGCTACACCCTTTCCACGGTCCTTAACTCGGGGGCAAGGGACGTCGACGGAGCGACGATTCGTAACGGGGTGAGCTATCGGGTGTTTGTTCTCTCGGTAGCCAGCAGCGGATATAACCTGAGTAACGCGTTGTCTTATTACTCCTCGCCGATTACGCTGTCGTACAATGCGGTTGGTTCCATCTCGAATCTGAATGCCGCTGACGTCAGCGATTACGGTGACGGCCGCGACTTGTGGGTATCGTTTAACCGTGCCGCCGATGAATCGAATATCAGCCACTACCGGATCATGGTAGTGAAATCGGCAAACGCCGGTAGCTTTAATCTGTCGAAGGCGAATGCCGTATCCAGTGACAGATACACGTATATCAGCAAGGGCAACTATACGTTAACCGGTATCCTGGCTGCGGGGGCCAAAGATGTTGATGGAGCAGCGATCAAAAACGGCGTCAGCTACCAAGTCTTTGTCTTGTCGGTTGGCAGCAATGGCTATACAGGCAGCAACACGCTTTCTCCTGCTTCCAACGTCATTACGCTATCGGGAGCGGCTGTTGGGACGGCTTCAAATGTAGCGGCCAATGACGTAAATGATTTCGGCGATGGCCGGGATCTGCGGGTGACGTTTACCCGGGCCTCGAACGAAACCTATATCGGTCAATATCGTGTGTTCGTGGTGAAGGCATCGAAGTACGGAAGCTTTAATCTGAACGCAGCCAATTCGTCTAATTACTATACACCCGTCAATAAAAATGGGGTAACCTTGACCGCTGACCTTGGGGCAGGGGCACGAGATACCGACGGGGAGCTTCTCCACAACGGTGTGGCTTATCGGGTTTACGTCCTATCGCTTGCCGTTAGCGGCGGTGGATCGAATGCGTTGTCGGGGGTTTCGAATGAGGTTACGTTGAATGACAACAGTTCCGTAGGTGCCGTTTCCGGTTTGTATGCTCAGTTGAACTCGAATTATAATGGCACATATAGCAATATCGTGGTTAGCTTTAATAAGTTGGCCAATGAGAATAACGTGGCTGAGTATCGGATTCTGGCGGTTCCGGTAGGAAACGCCGGCAACTATAAAATTTCCGATGCCAACGCTGTAACCCAACCAGACCGATACACATCGGTAGGAGTTCCGAATGCAAGTAACATTACGAAAACCTTGGATAAACCAAACGATGTCTACGGTAACCCGATCAACAAAGATACATCTTATCAATTCTTTGTATTGACGGTTGCACGGAGCGGAGCCAATAATTTGTCTGCGGCCTCCAATGCCGTTCAGCCTATTCTCAAAGCGGATAATATTGCTGTCGCACCTGTAACTCGGGTGAGTGCGGTAGCTAATGCTTCCTCCATAACGGTTGAATTTGATTCACCCGGTGATAGTCGTATTAGTTCGTATCGAATTCTTGTAGTTACCGAGGGCCAAACCCTTAACGTAGATGCGGCTGTCGGTCTCAAAGATAAGGGCATACAGGTGGCTGCTAATGGTCCGCTTACGGGCACGGTTAGCGTAGACGTTTATGATTCTCCGATTACTGCTCAGAGCTATAGGGTCTATATCCTGTCAGAACCGGATATGATTAATGCCAAGGGATATGCGCTCTCCAACCCAGTTCTGGTAACTGTTGCTCCAGCTGCAGCGCCAACGGGCACGGATCCAATTACATCTCCAACTCCAACTAATCCGTAACCAGAATCAAATCAACTCTATATTGATTAAAAAGAGCGGTTCGCCTAAAGGCGCTGCTCTTTTTTTCGCCCACAACCCCGTTCCAAGACAGTAGATTGACAATCTTTTCAAAATTTATGTACCATTAAGGTCAAACTAGGGAGCGGGAAGGATAGCGAATGCGGAACTTGGGTGAAGCAGTCAAAGCAGATGGAACGCTGGACGATAACCGGATATGGCGCAGGGAACCGATGTATCAAGGGATGAACGGGCGATGGGTGGAGCGGTTCTATACCCATCCGGAGCACAGCTATATCTTCAAGCCGCTCACGAACGGCGAATCGGTGGATCGGGAGGCGTGGGTGAACCGGAACATTCTGGCGAAACTCCCCGAGATTACGGCACCCAAGCTGTTGGCGGCCTCCCTGGATGGGAAAGGAACCCGGGGCTGGACGATCTTCGAGGATTTGGGGCCGCTGAGACATTCCTACCGGCTAGAGTATGCTCAAGCGGCGGCCAGACAGCTGGCCCGCCTACACGCCGCACCGGCGGAACAATGGCCGGGCTTAACGGCCCAAGGCCCCAAGCCGGGCATTGAGGTCATTGCCGCTGATGTGCTGCGACGGCGGGACGAGGCACTGGCCGTCCTTGGCGGGCAGGGACTGCCGATTCAATGGCTCGACTGGGAGATCGTCCTGGCGGTTCGGGACGGGTACGGCTTCAACGTCAGGCGGCAGGTGTTGTCGCATGGCGACCTGCATCTGGGCAACTATGCCGTGACGAAGGAAGGGGGCGTGGTTCTACTCGATTGGGAGCACACGCATCGGAATCTCCCCTACTGGGATCTGTACCACCTCATCGACATGTCGCACCCGCGGTTTCCAAAGGCGATGCCGGTCGAGGATCGGGTGAAGTTGCTTGAGACTTATATAGACGAAGCGGACAAGCAAGGCACGCCATGGGTGAGGGAGGTATTGGTCCGGGAGTATGCCTGGTTCGCTGCGATCTTTTCCCTATGGATGCTGCTGTTGGTCGAAAGCGACTTGCGGCGGGGAGGCGGCGTTTGGACGAAGGAAGGACTGCTGCGGCAGCGGGAAGAGACGGCGAAAGGCTTGACTGGATGTTTGGAACTGCTGGAGAACCATGGGTAATATAAGAACACTTACGATCTGCTAACGGACCGTAGTGACCTTATCGACTCATTTCCCGAATATTTCCCGGAGTAACGGACTTGTAAGCCGCTATTTGGGCTACAAAGAGGTGTTTGTGCCGGATTTGCCTACAATAAGGTCTCTCAAGTCCGTTAAAACCTCGTAGTCCCGGATTCGTAGCCAATAACGTCCCTCAGGTCCGTTAGCGGTTGACGAAGCAAGACATGACGTGGCAATCCATCCACTACAAGACAATATAAACTAGAGGCGGGATCCTATGAAGAAAGTCGGTTTAGTGATGCGAAAAATCCAGTTCGCGGAAGCCCAAGGCCCACGTGTGTTTGCGGAGCGGTTGCGCGATATCGGCCGTGAACTTGGCGTGGACGTTGTATTTATCTCCCCGGAACGCCATGTCAGCGGGCATGATTGGCTTCCCGGCTACGAGCACGAGAAAGGCGATCTGGTCAATTACGATGTCGTATTGGACCAAATCCATGCGCACCAAATCGAGCATGTGATTTATACGGTCTCCGGTTTTACTTTTCTGAAAATGTTCCTCCCGAACAGCGTGCTGTTCCCGCATAGTTTCCCCGACCCTGCGTTAACCGGATACGAAATGATGAAGCCGTTCTACGGAATCGTGGACAAGGCGATCGTGCAAACGGAGTTTTTGCGTCGACAGTTGAACGACGTGTTCGGAGTAAGTGATGTGGATGTGATCCCCATCGGATTTAACGAATCGCTGGCGGAGCGTCATTTTGACCCGGCAGCCGTCGTCGATAACCGGGTATTGTGGATCGGACGCGATGAAGAGAACCGGCGGCCGGATCTGGTGCTGGAGTACGCGCGGCAAAATCCGGACAAAGATGTCGTGATGGTGTTCGGCGGGGAGCGTTACAAGGAAAGTATGAAAAAATACGACATCCCGCTTAATGTCACCTTGCAGTTCGCGTTAAGCCAGGACGAGGTGTTTGCGTTGATGAACTCGGCCAAGGTGTACTGGAGTTGCTCTAAATTCGATACCTTTGCCATGCCGCTGACCGAAGCGCTCGCAATGGGCAAAATCGTCGTCAAGCCGGAGCATCCTTGCTACGGGCATATTAGCTCCCGCCATGCCTTTGCGGGCAATGAGAAGAACTGGTTCGAGCTGGTGAATATGGCGGCGGCCTCGCCGCAGAAATATTCCGCCGACAACCGGGAATACGCGTTTTCGAGGTTTTCGGCTACAGTGATGAAGCAAGGATACGAGCGATTCTTTGGGGAGTGGTTGAAATGAAACGTTTATCTGTGGGGCCTGAGCTTGCCAGCGCGATAGAGCAGTTGGCAGCGAGCGGGTGGCCACCGAGCGAACTCGAGTCACTTGGCACCTGGAGGCTGAGGGCCAACGGCGGTGTTACGACGCGGGCGAACAGCGTGCTGGCGGCGGGGCCGTTTCCGGAGGGCGAGTGGTTGGAGGGAGTTGAGCGTTTTTACCGGGAGCGTGGACTTCCACCGTGTTTTCATGTCAGCGACTCCTCGCCCAAAGAACTGGAGGGGCTCCTTGCTGCGGCCGGTTACGAAGTTTCGATGAATTGTCTGTTGCTGGCAGCCTCCATCAAGGAGGTGCTTCAGCGCTCCACAACTTACGAGATTGGCGAAGCAAAAGTTACTTTGACCGCACAGCCGGAGGAGCCTTGGATGAATGATTTCCTGCGGATGGAAGGATTTCCGGAGGAACGGCGGGCCGGGTATTTGGCGATCTTCAAGGCCATGCCGAAACCCAAGACGTTTGCCGCCATTTATGAGGCGGGAAAGCCGATGGGAGTGGCCACCGTGGTGATCGAGGAAGGCTGGGCGGGAATCAGCAACGTTGTCGTCGACTCGCATCATCGCCGCAAAGGCGTTGCTGGCCGTCTACTGCAGGCGTTGGCGTCATGGGCGGCCGAGCACGGCGCGGAAGGCATGTACTTGCAAGTGTTGGCGGGTAATGCGCCGGCGTTGGAGCTTTACGGCAAGCTGGGCTTTGAGACGATTTCGGGCTATCATTACCGAATTCGCAAATAGCAGGAAGCGAGGGCGACCTAACAAGGGTCGCCTTTTTTTGCGTCGGGAGGAATAATTTGGGGATATCGCGAAATTTACTATCCAGGGAACTAGAGGCTGGGTTTCTTACATAAACATGGAGTAGACGTATCGGCCAAAGAAAGGATTGGAATGCATGGCACAAACACTGCTGTACCAATACGGCCCTGACCATTTTGAGCCGTCATCGCCGGAAGGTGAGGCGCGGAGGGAAATGATTTACCGAGATCCCAATCCGGTGTATGTCGGTTTCTGGAGAAGGCTGCTCGCTTATTTCATTGATGGGCTGATATTGACAGTGATCGATTGGATCCTCCCTTTCTCCGACTTCATGCAAAGGCTGCTTGATCTGCTGTACTTCGTGATCCTGCCGGCCACCTCTTGGCAAGGAACGATCGGGAAACTGGCGGTAGGAGCGAAGATCGTGGATGGGGAGGGAGAACGAATCTCCATTTTGCGATCCATTGGTCGATATTTTTCGCAGTTCTTATCGGCATTGCTCTTGTTCATTGGTTTCCTCATGATTGCTTTCAGCGCGGAGAAGCGTGGCCTGCACGATTGGATTTGTAATACGTTCGTGCTGAATCGGGACTCGGAGTTGTATCCGTAAACCAAAGGGCGGCCGATGATCGGCCTCATGAGTTATGTAAGCGTTTTATTCCGGGAGCGGAAAAAGCTATTTGCGAAAACGGAGGGGGAAGACAGATGACACTGGCAGAGCGATTGGGGTATGGGCGGGACACCAAATTGTTAATCGTCAATGCGGACGATTTTGGGATGTGCCATGCGGAGAACACGGCGATTATCCAACTGCTGCAGGAAGGTGCGGTTTCCTCGGCTACGGTCATGGTCCCTTGCGCCTGGGCTAAGGAAGCTGCGGCCTGGAGCGTCGCCAATCCAGAATACGACGTAGGGGTGCATTTGACGTTCACCAGTGAATGGAACGGTTATAAATGGGGACCGGTCACCCGCGATGGAGACGTGCGAACGCTGGTTACGGAGGAAGGTTATTTTCCCAAAGACGTGGCCCGCTTCGAATTGCAGGCGAGTCGCCCTCAGGTGCGCTTGGAGATGATCAATCAGGTGGAGACCGCGCTGGCGTTAGGCCTCGCGCCTACGCATCTCGACAACCACATGGGCAGTTTATACGGGTTGGCAACGGGTCAACATTTCCTCGACGTAACGTTCGAAATTTGCGCCGATTACGGTCTGCCGTTCCGTTTGCCACGCTCGTTGCCGCAGGTAGGCAAACTGCCGCCGGAGGCTGCTGCCTTAGCCCGCCAGGTCACCGAGCTGGCCGACCGGATGGGCGTCATCCTTCTCGACGATCTGATCGGGCTGCCGTTCGGCAAGCAGCCGGGTGAAACGTACGAAAGCTACAAGCGGGAGATGATCGCCGTTCTTAAAGCGCTGCGCCCCGGTGTATCCGAAATCATCATACATCCTGCGCTGGCAACGGAGGAGCTGAAGGCCATCCATTCCGAGTGGGAAAAAAGACACTGGGATTTTCAGCTTTTCCGCGATCCGGAGATCAAGGCGGTTCTGGCGGAAGAGGACATCGAATTGATCCGCTGGAAGGATCTGCAGCAGTTGCAACAGCGGCCCTAGAACAGGACGGATTTCAAAAATAAGGAGGTGGGGCGGATGATACGTCATGTGAAGCAGGGCAAGCGGTCGGAGATTCATAAGGTGGCCTATAGTTCGGGGAATCTGGCGGTAAATTTGATGTCGCAGGCCTTTGCCACCTATCTCGTTTACTATTATGTCGACGTGCTGGGCGTCCGCCCGGCCTTAATCAGCTTGGCGATGGTGTTCCACGGCGTGCTTAATGCCTTGCTTAATCCGCTGTTTGGCCATTTGTCCGATCGGACCCGCACACGGTTCGGCAGACGGCTCCCTTATATCGGGTTCGGCCTGGTTCCACTGGCCGCAGCCTTTGCGCTGTTATGGACGCCTCCGGCGGATGAAGGTGCGGCTTTTCCCTATTTTATAGGAACCGTAATGCTGTATGATGCGTTGTTCGTGTTAGTGGTGCTGAACTACTCCGCATTGTTCCCGGAGATGTTCCAAAGCATCAAGGACCGGGCTTACGTATCCTCCTGGCGGCAGATGTTGGGCATCGTCGGCATGATCGTGGGTGTGGCGATTCCGCCGCTCCTCTATTCGCAAATCGGCTGGGGTGCAATGGGGGGCATATTCGCAGCGTTGTCGGCCGTTTTCCTGGCCTTGTCCCTTTGGGGCAGCCGGGAAAATCCCGATGCATCCCGCACAACGTTCCGCTTGACCACGGCGGTTCGGCATACGTTGGGGAACCGTGCGTTTGTCCTGTATGTGATCGGTAGTTTTCTGGTGCAGTTCACGTTTGCCCTGCTGCCGGCCGGCATACCGTTTTACACCAAATACGTGTTGGGCCGTGAGGAAAGCTTTAACACCCTGCTGTTAGGGGCGATTTTTCTATCTGCCATTCCGTGCGTATTCCTGTGGGGACGATTAACAGCCAAATACGGAGCGCGGCAGGGTATTCTGATCGCTGTTGCTTGCTATGCGGCCGCCCTGCTGCCGTTTGGCTGGGTTACGAAGGAGGGCGGCACGATTGCCACCGCAGTTGCCGTGGGGATTGGATTAGCCGGGCTGCTGGTGCTGCTTGATGTCATGTTGTCCGAGGTGATCGACGAGGATGAACGGCGTACCGGCGCACGCCGGGAAGGTATGTACTTCGGCATGAACGGATTTATCGTGAGGTGGGGCGTTTCGCTGCAGGCTGCCTGCATGGGGCTCATCCTGGAGGCAAGCGGGTATGAAGCCGGCTTAAAAGAACAGCCGGCATCGGCCGCGATCGGCATCCGATGGATGCTCAGCGGGATACCGGCTGCGGCGCTGCTGCTGGCGTTGCTGTTTTTTTACTTGTACCCTTTGGGCAAGCGGCAGTCAAGGTCGTAGTCACTTGATACCGTGGCGGCCATTAACTAGACTTCAACAATCCCTCTATCGCTTCAGCGTTCAGCGGTCGACTGTAGTAGTAACCTTGAATCTGATCGCAGCCGTTTTGCTGCAGGAATTCGAACTGGGCTTTCGTCTCGACGCCTTCGGCCAGCACGGTCATGCCCAGCGATTTCCCAAGCTGGATGATGGAACGAAGCAGGGAATTGTCGCGTTCCGAGCATGGCGTTTCCTGCACAAAGGTGCGGTCTATTTTTAGCACCTGAACGGGTAGCGACTTCAAGTAATGGATGGAAGAGTAACCGGTCCCGAAATCGTCCACGGACAGCGAAATGCCGCGTTTCTGCAAGGCGGTTAAGGTATCCCTGATCAGCACGTGCTCGTTCAGCAGCGATTCGGTCACTTCGAGCTCCAGAAATTGTGGAGCGAGCTCCGTTTCGGCTAGCACCTGTTCAACCGTACGCAAAAAGTGCGGATGTCTGAATTGTACCGCCGAGACGTTGACGGACATCGGCAGCTGAGGAAGCCCGGCCTCCTGCCATCGTTTGTTCACCCTGCAGGCTTCAAGCAGAACCCATTTGCCCAATTCAACTATAAACCCATTGTCTTCGGCGATCGGGATAAAAGTGACCGGCGGAATGTATCCCTGCACGGGGTCGTTCCAACGGATCAGCGCCTCAAAGCCGGTCAGCTTCTCGGTGACCGCATCGATTTTGGGCTGGAAATGCAGCTCGAACTGCCCTGACGCCAAAGCTCGAATCATCTTCTTCTCTAAAGTCAACTGGGCCATTAGGCGGTCCATCAAGTAATAATCAAAGTAGTGCGGGCCTTCCAGCGCTTCCTTCTTCGCTTCCTTCATCGCCATTTCGGCATGTTGCAGCAATTGATTTACGTCGGACCCGTCATCGGGGTAGAGACTGATCCCCATCCCCAAACCGACATGGAATGTTTCACCGGAAAGGGTATAAGGCTCCTTTAGCGCGTCATTCAAATCAAGTGCAAGTGTATGTATATACAAGGGATCGGACACGTTTGATACCAGCACGAAAAATTCATCCGCAAAGTTGCGGCACATCGGCGTTCCTTCTGGAAAGGCACGTCCTAATCTTTCGGCGACCTGCCGAAGCAGCTCATTGCCGTCGCATTCGCCATAGCTCTCGTTGATATGCCGGAACCGATTCAGATTGATGCACATGACCGCCGCCATTGTATTCTCGGCTTGGGCAGAACGAAGCTCGGCGTGCATGAGTTCCTTGAAACGATTGGAATTCAACAGGCGGGTGACCGGATCGAAATGGGACAGCTGGCGAAGTCGTTCTGTTGATGCCTGCTGTTGCTCCACTTCTTGGGTCACATCGAACTGAAGTCCGATGAAATAGAGAGGGTGGCCCTCTGAATCCAGTATGGGGCTGATGACGAACTGGTTCCAGTAAGTACTGCCGTCCTTCTTGTAGTTCTTGATTCTTACTGTAGCCGATTCGATCTCCTTTACCGCTTTCCGTATAACGTCGAGATGTTCTTTGTTGGTCTCTTCTCCCTGAAGAAAACGGAGATTCCGCCGCAAGACTTCCTCACGATTATACCCGGTAAGATGTTCGAACCCTTGATTTACGTAAACGAGAGGGTTGTCCTCGAGATTAGGATCTGTGATGGCCAAGCCGACGCCCATCCGATCAATGGCGCGAAGCAGGGCCGAGGCAGTGAGCATGGATTCTGGTCGGAATGGGGAGCTAGCCTGGTCGTCTTCCACGAAATAAAAGCCTCCTCGAAATGAACCGCTTGAGATGTAGTTAACCGACGATGTCCGTCATACGGGAGCGTCCGATCAAAGCCAAAGCTTATAACCCCATCATACATGCGGCATAGTGCCGCTGGCAATCGGTTTTTCGAAAAGACACGACAATCGTCGCATGCCCATATGCCTAGATAAGTAATTTTTTTCACGATGGTGATCTTCTTCATTCTGAACGGTCTGGTCACGGTGATAACATGGGCTTATTTAAATGCAATGCGTAAAGTTGCAGCTGTACATTTCATTGCTTTATAGCGATAACGCGAGAGGACGATGGTAGTTCCGGTTCATGCAAAAACGAGCGTCATTTAGATCAGGAGGTTGGAGATGGGAAAGGCTACCGGTTTTTTGGAATACCGTCGAGAGGTACCGGGCGAGATTCGGCCACAAGAGCGTATCGGCTCTTGGCAGGAATTCGTCGTACCGCTGGAGGAGGAGAAGCTGAGAATGCAGGGCGCGCGATGCATGGACTGCGGGACTCCGTTCTGTCATGCAGGACAGCTGCTGTCGGGAATGGCTTCCGGCTGTCCGGCGCACAACTTGATTCCGGAATGGAATGATCTTGTGTACCGCGGCAGTTGGAAGGAAGCGCTAAAACGACTGCAAAAGACGAGCAATTTCCCCGAGTTTACCAGCCGGGTCTGCCCGGCGCCGTGCGAAGGAGCGTGTACCGTTGGCAAGAGCGGTCAGCCCGTGACGATCAAAAGCATTGAAAGGGCCATTATCGACCACGGATTCGAGGAAGGCTGGATACGGCCTCGGGTCCCTGCCGCATCCACCGGTAAGAAGGTGGCGGTCGTGGGATCCGGTCCTGCGGGGCTGGCCTGTGCGGATCAATTGAACAAAGCTGGGCATGCCGTGACCGTGTACGAAAGGGCGGATCGCATCGGCGGGCTGTTGATGTACGGCATCCCGAACATGAAGCTTGATAAGCAAATCGTTCAGCGCCGCGTTAATTTGCTTGCCGCCGAAGGGATTCGCTTCGTCACCGGGGTCGAGATCGGCGAGGAGCTTCCGGCCGACCGGCTGCGGGCGGAGTTTGACGCCGTGGTGCTGTGCTGCGGGGCGACGCAAGCCCGGGAGATGAAGATCGAAGGCCGGGAATTGAACGGCGTTCATCAAGCCATGGAGTTTTTGTCCCGGAATACCCAAAGTCTATTGGATTCGGGGCTTCAGGATGGCAACTTCCTATCGGCTAAAGATAAGCATGTCGTGGTTATTGGCGGCGGAGACACGGGAACCGACTGCGTCGCTACGGCCATCCGTCAAGGCTGTAAGAGTGTGACTCAACTGGAAATCATGCCGAAGCTTCCGCTGTCCCGGGGGCAGGATAATCCGTGGCCAGAGTGGCCGAAGGTGCAAAAGACGGATTACGGGCAGGCGGAGGCGGCCGAGATGTTCGGACAGGATCCCCGCAGGTATGAAACCTCGACGAAATCGCTGCAGGGGAATGAACAGGGCCAAGTAACCGGAGTCCATACGGTCCGCGTGGAGTGGAACCAGGTAGACGGGCGCTGGATACCGGTGGAAACTCCGGGAAGCGAGCAGGTTCTTCCTGCCGATCTGGTGTTGTTAGCATTAGGATTTGCAGGTCCGGAGGCGGTCCTACCCGAGCAACTCGGCCTGGATCAGGATGAACGCACGAACGTGAAAGCGGAACTTGGCGATTTTCGAACGAATGTAAAGGGCGTATTTGCCGCCGGAGATATGCGGAGAGGTCAAAGTCTTGTTGTTTGGGCGATGTATGAGGGGCGGCTCGCCGCCCGCGAGGTCGACCGATATTTGATGGGCAGCACCATGCTGCCGTAACTTTATATCGTTTTACACTTTACGCCGTCCGAATCGGACGGTTTTTTTTTCGAAATAGGACCCCCATTGGCGGTTTAATCCATCAACAGCTTGAGCAGCTGTGTCCGGTTGCTAGCGCCTACCTTTTGAAATATGGACCGCATATGCTTCTTGATCGTGACTTCGCTAAGGAAGAGGCGTGAGGCGATGTCGCGATTGGTCAACCCTTCGGCGGCCAGAGCGGCAACCTCCTTCTCACGATGGGTCAAATCCGTACGGGCGTAAATCGCGGCCTCTGGTTTCGTCATCGGCATCTTCTCCGGCGTTAAACCGAATGTTATCACTTCAGGATGTCTCTGATCGCCGTCATCTCGTAAGCTGGGGAAGACCACTTCCCCGTTGTTATGCCCGCTAAGCCATGAGGCCAGCATCAGGGGCAAACCGTCGGTTTGCTTCCAGATGCGGTAGATCTGCTCTGGCTCAACGATGCCGCAGGTCCGCAGATAGGCGACAACGCTGTTAAAATCCAGATTCGTGAGCGGCATCCGATAGATGGATCGTTTCCAGAAGGGACTTTCCGTCCATTGACTGGACAGTGGGTTTCGGCCGGAAATGACGCAAAGGCAGCGGTCTTTGATTTGCGGGATATAAAAATCGCGAAACCAATCATCCATCGGTTCTAGAAGCTCATACGTATCGATAAATAAGAACGCAGGACCAAGTTTGGATCGTTTCTGGATGGCATCGATGGAGGCTCTGATGATAAAGTCAGGATCGGAAAGGGAGGAGAGGGAGTCCAATAAATCAAGCTGGAACAGGACTTGCCTGCTGAAATCTTCCGGTACGGTTCTGATTTTCGCGGCGTCGATGGCGATAACGGTAGCTCCTAGCCTGGTGGCTTGTTTTTGAAACTCCTCAGCCAACGCGCTTTTTCCTACGCCAGCCGAGCCGTAGATATTAAGGATTCGTTCCATATTGGAGTAGTGCTTTAGATATACGGAAAAGATCTCCGACTCCCACTCTCGTCCTAGCAATCGAGGGAGTCGTTCCGAGTCCTCGTACTCATGAAATGTCGAATTCATAGTTCTTCATCCCCCCTCACCTACTTCAAATTTTCGCTATTATAATTTAGAATATCGTTGAAATGTAAGATAGAATAGTGACTTTTTGTATAGTAATGTCGAAAGACCCTTTTACAAAGTATACTTTGGGGTAATGTCTCAATTGCTGCCGTCATGATAAATTTTATTTTGTCGAATAGGAAATTTCTGTGGTCTGGACTACAATTCTTGAATTATTATAGGAAGATAGGAAGAAAACGATGATTAGGCCGAAAGGCGCAGTTAATAGATCATGACATAGGGCGAAGGCGTTCGTCATAACTAGCTGATCTGCAATAAGGATGAGGTGATGATGTCATGAGACAGGTTCATGTCAGAATGCTCGAACCAGGCGACGTTTTAGCCGAGCCTATACTAAATCAACACGGGATGACCATGCTAGGAGCGGGAACCGCGTTAACCGAAGGCCATATCGTACGCCTTAAGAAGTTGGGGATTCAAACGGCCATGATTGGCAAGAAAGAACCGGTCGGTTCCTTCCGCGATGAAGACATCCAGGGGACAAGCCCCATCATGAAGTTTCAGGATCTCAAAGAGAAACGCGAGGCGCGCAAGCAAATCCGGCAAATGCTGGTTCGTTTGGCCGATTCCGACTTGGGTTTTGGGCGACCGTCCACCCCGCAGTTGGACGAACAATTTCGCCGCATGTTCCGGAACATTTTATACGAAATCACAAGCCATGAGCAAGTGTTGGATGGCTTGATCCGCCTGCAACAAAGCGATCCCTACTTGCTGGAGCATTCCTTTCATGTGACAGCGTATTCGGCTATTCTTGGCATCGCGGGTCAATACTCCGGGGCGGAAATGATCGATCTCTGCGTAGGCGCGTTATTATTCGATATCGGAATGACCGAATTGCCAGCCCACACGATCCGGCGAAACGGCAGCTTGACCGGAGCCGACCGTGAGGCGCTGCGTCGGCATCCGGAGGCGGGCTTCCAAATCATTTGCGATATGGAAGGCGTATCGAGACGTTCGGCCCTATGCGCATTGCAGCATCATGAGCGGTATAACGGGGCGGGATATCCTTCCCGACTGAAACATCACGAAATTGATGAATACGCGCAAATCGTCGCCATTGCCGATACCTACCATGCCTTGATCTCACGGCGGAACTACCGTCTGGCCTATACTCCGGGAGAAGCGATTGAATATTTGCTGGCTGCTGGAGATCGTTATTTCAGCCTGGAACTCATTCAAACTTATCTGCGCAATATCAGCATTTATCCTCTTTCCTCCGTAGTGAAGCTCAGCAACGGCCAACTCGGCATCGTATCCTCTCTGGATTCCAGCCTGGTGCATCGTCCGGTGGTTAAGATCATCCGCGAAGCAGACGGTTCAAACGTAAGATCGCCTTATGAAGTGGACCTCATGCGTAAAACGGATTTGGTGATTACTGAAATGATGGAGTCTAGCGGAGAAGACTTGCAGATGTCTGTAAGGGTCTAACCCCATCTGGGCTTCATGGAATTCGTGTTCATGCAAAAAGCGCGAGCTTGGGAAGCTTTCCCTAAGCACGCGCTTATTTTTATGTGAACCCTATCTATTCTATTGACTGACGTCGGTTAACTCGGACTGCATCATTTCCAGCTTGCGGATAATTTCCTTTTGCCACTGTAGGTCGCCTAATTGGGCGGCAAGATTGAGCAGATCCAAGTAGTCATCGATGTTCAGCCTTGTCTTTCTGCGGGCGGATAGCAATCTCATGGGCGTTCGTCTCCTCTTGGCCGTTTTCGGTGATAAACCGGAGTGATCTCGAAGATAATAATGATAATCATTATCAAATGAGTCTTTTTTTTATTATGCACAATTTCGTACCCCTTGTAAATAGCGGCGAGACCGTTTAATCTAAAATTTGAATGAATTGACACATTGCCGGATGGCAATGGCTAACAACGGATAAGCTAAATGAACACGAATAACAGAACAGAGAACAATGGGAGGCGTTATGGAGACAGAATCACTGTTGAAAGTCGAGGAGCTGGCGCTCAAGAAGTATAAAATTTTTATGCAAAGCCATCTCCGCTATATTGCTAGAGCCATGCTGGCGAGCATGTTTATCGGTTTTGGGGTGATCGTTGCTTTCAAGAGCGGGAACTACTTTTACCTAGAGCATTCGCCGCTGACCTATCCGATGGCCGCCATCACCTTTGGCGCTGCTATTATTCTGATCGCATACGGTGGCGGGGATTTGTTTACCGGGAATACATTTTATTATACATACGCCGCTTTAAGGAAGCGGCTGAAATGGCGCGACATCACGAAGTTATGGGTGTTCAGCTATATCGGTAACATCTTGGGAGCAGGGGCCTTCGCCTTATTAATCTATCTGACCGGCTTATTTGCCGATGCCTCGGTCAACACTTTCTTGTTAAGTGTGGTCGAACATAAAATGGCTACCCCGATCATGGAGTTGTTCTTCCGGGCGATTCTATGTAACTGGCTGGTATGTCTGGCGTTCTTTATCCCGATGGCCCTGCAAGGAGACGGGGCCAAAATGTTTGCCATGATGCTGTTCGTCTTCTGCTTCTTTATTTCCGGCTACGAGCACAGCATCGCCAATATGTGCACCTTTGCCATCGCTTTGGTACTGGATCACCCGGACACAATCTCGTTTGGCGGTGTCGTGCATAATCTGATTCCGGTAACGCTCGGCAATTTGGTTGGCGGAGTGCTGCTGATGGGCTTCATGTACTATTTCGCCAATAAACCGTATTTGGATGCGGAGGAAGCTTCCAAAACCCCGCATAAATAAACATATTTTCAAGGTAGGCGCCTCCGCTTTCGGAGGGGCCTATTTTTCTTGTCGATCCGGGTATTTTAGCCTATGGGTTCCAGCCTAACTATGATAAGATGAAACAAAATATGCATATTTTCGCGATTCGATGGGTGAACCCCACTCTTATCCTACCGTAAAGGGTGTATCGCTTATGAAGCGGGTCCGAATGTTGTTAATAGCAGGTATGCTCGTGTTTTCGATCATGGCGGGGTTAGGCGCTGCGACGGTCGAGGCGGAACGAAAGGTGGTTCGTTACCAGACGGAGCTGGACTATCCGCCCTATAAATTCAGCCAGAATGGGTTCGAAATGGGCTTCGATCTGGAATTGACTCATCTGATTTTTAAGGAGCGGGACTACACGCTGTTCTATTCCGCCTCCGATTGGAAGGAAGCTTATCAGGCGCTGGTTGGCGGTTCGGCGGATACGGCAGGTTTGATGGCAGTTCAGGAGAATCGGAAGCAGGATATTCTTTTTTCTAAACCGATCATGCAGACCTACATAGGCGTCTATGCCGGAGAGAGCTTTCAGGGCAGGCTGGGTACGGATCAATTGAATCAATATACCGTGGGGGTCGGCGCGGGTCAATATTCCGAGGAGATTCTGCAGTCGGAAGCCGGCGTAACGTCTTACCGTACATACCCTACCGTTGAAGCGGCCCTTATGGCTTTAAACCGGGGAGAAATCGACCTATTGTTTGAGAATGAGAACGTCGTCGATTATTTGATCGTGAAGCGGGAAATGACCGGTGAGGTTCATAAGGTATTGGAGGATCTGTATCCTCGGGATGTGGCTTATGGAGTCAGCAAAAAGACGCCGGAACTGGTCGATTACATCAACGGCCGAATGGATGAACTGAAGCGCTCGGGGGTCTATGAGGAGCTCTATCTGAAGTATTTTTTCACCCATTCGGAGTCTTTCTCGAACGCGATGCGAAATCGACTTATCCTTGTCTTCGGCTTGTTAGTCGGTGGAGTGGCAGCTAGTTATTGGCTGATCCGGGTCTACATCATCCGTTTGCGGCGCACGATTCATGGAGAACGGGGATTTTCCAAGGAAGTGCTGGATCATACCAATCTATTTATTTGGGCGGTGCAAAGCGACCGGACAACGGTGCGTTTCAATCGATATGCCGAATGGATTACAGGCATCCGGGAGGGAGAAGCAGTTGGACGTTCCTACATGGAGCATCTCCTGCTGCAGCATGCTTGCCGGGAGTTGATTCCGCTGTTGGACGAGGCGTTATCCCATCGCTTTGTTGATAACCGCGAGCTCAACCTGTTTTGCGCGAACCAAGGGAAAGCGAAGGCGTTTTTGTTCCGAACGGCGGTCATTCCCGGACTACAGGGCGATCCGGACGTCTTCATCATGACCGGCGTGGACATCGAGGAGCGGAAGCAATTCGAGAATAAACTGCATCAAAGCTATCAGGAACTGGAGTCCGCCAATCTGGAGCTAACCGCCACCCAAGAGGAGTTAAAGGAGAACTACGATAAGCTGCTGGAAAACCAGGAGAGGCTGAGACGAAGTGAGGAACGCTATCGGCTGGTCGCTGAAGCCTCGAACGGCGGCATTTGGGAGTTGGATCTGGAACGAAATCGCCGGTACTACTCGCCAAGGTGGTTTGAGCTGCTTGGGTATAGTCAAGAGGACCCGATTAGCACCGAGAGGCTGGAACAGGTGATCCACCCCGACGATACCCCGAAAATTCAGCAGGAGATCACGGCACTGCAGGCAAGGGAAAAGGAAGTTTTCGAGTGCGAATACCGCCTGCTCTGTAAAGACGGGGAATACCGGTGGTTCCTGGGTCGGGGAAAAGCGCTGTTTAATGAACAGGGGCGCGCCTACCGGATGGTGGGCTCGAATATCGAGGTGCACCAATTGCGAATGTACCAACAGCGGATGCGGCATCTCGCTTATTACGACACGCTTAGCGATTTACCGAATCGGCTGTATTTGCTCGAAGAGATGGATGCCCTGGTTTCCAGGACGAACGCCAAAGCGGCCCTCTTTTTCGTGGATACCGACAATTTTAAGTATATCAATGATACGTTAGGTCATAAATTTGGCGACCGTCTGCTGATGCAAGCAAGCTCCCGCTTGACCTCCCTGATCGAGGATACGGGTATGTTATTTCGGTTGGGCGGGGACGAATTCGTGATTTTGCTGAAAGATGTGGAGAGGGAACAGGCGACAGCGCTGGCGGACAAGCTACTCCAGGGCTTCCGTGAGCCGTTCCGGATCGACGACAGCGATCTGTTCGTGTCGGTCAGCATCGGGATTTCGTTCTATCCGCAAGACGGCCGCACGCCGGAAGAAATCCTCAAGAACGCCGACGTGGCGATGTACGCAGCCAAAGAGGCGGGGAAAGGCAAATACGTCGTCTTCGACCCCGTATTTTTGCAAGCGTTTAATGAACGGGTGCATTTGGAAAAAAACCTTCGGCAAGCCCTGACCCGGGGCGAGTTTACCATCCACTATCAGCCTCAACTCGGGGTGCGCGACGGCCATATTTGCGGCTTCGAGGCGCTGATTCGCTGGAACAGCCCGGAACTCGGTTACGTGTCGCCCTTATCTTTCATTAAGATCGCCGAGGACAGCCGCCTGATCGTACCGATCGGTGAATGGGTGCTGAAAGAGTCCTGCGCCTTCGCCAAACGGCTGGAGGACGATGGATTCGGGATGTACAAAATCGCCGTTAATATCTCGGTCGTTCAGCTTCTCGAAGAGGACTTCGTCAGCAGGGTTCTGCGCATCCTGCAGCAGACGGGCCTGGCACCCGAGTGTCTGGAGTTGGAGATTACCGAGTCCATGATTATGGAAACGGTGGATTCGCTTGTGCCTAAGCTGAACGAACTGAAAGCCTTCGGTATTCAAATCGCTTTAGACGATTTCGGCACGGGTTATTCGTCACTGGGATCATTGAAGCAGATGCCGATTACGACGCTGAAGGTGGACAGAACGTTCATCGAGCATTTGCCGGAGCAGGACGACAGCCGCTCCCTCGCCAAAGCGATCGTGCTCATCGGACGAAAAATGGGACTTCAGGTCGTCGCTGAAGGCGTGGAGACGGAGCAACAGATGCAGCATGTTCGGCGAGCCAAATGCGATATTATTCAAGGGTATTATATCAGTAAGCCGCTTCCGGAGGCCGGTATCCGCGAGCTGCTGAGAAGCTATCGGCCACAAATGATCTAACGCAACAAATAACCCGCAGGATCGTGAAGTAAACTCACGAATCCTGCGGGTTATTATCTATCGCTTAAATTCCGGCCGGCGTGTTGCCTTCCTGCGCTGGAACGGGATCCGGCTCGCTGAGGAACATGGTAATCGGCATGGATGCCGCGCCCAGCGCTGTAGAACGGATACCTAGATTGGCGAAGGCGACTCCGCTTTTCTTCCGGTGATAGGATAAGCTGCGGTTCTCGATGGTGCGCAACATGGCGTCTTGCAATAGGTCTCCGGCAAGCGACAGGCGGTTGCCGATCACGATCAGCTCCGGATTCAGGATGTTAACCAAATTGGCCAATCCAACGCCAAGCTGGGCGCCGATTTCATTCAGGAGCTGAACGGCCCGAGGCTCGCCGTCGCGAGCGAGCCGGATAATTTCCTCCAGATCGGGGTGCGAATCGTTCCACAGCTTGGCTGCCCGGTCGAGCAGCGCCTTCTCCGAGGCCAGCGTCTCCCAACAGCCGCGGTTACCGCAGCGGCAGAGGGGACCGTTCTCGGCGACGGTCATGTGGCCAACCTCGCCGGAGAAATTCGACGTGCCGCGGTACAACTCGCCGCCAACGATGATACCGGAGCCGATACCAATGCCTATACTCAAGTAAATCAGATTTTGGGCCTCGCGGCCGGCGCCGTAAAGCTTCTCGCCAATGGCTCCGGCGTTGGCCTCGTTATCAATATGCAGATTGGTCCCAAATTCGGAGGCCAATGGATCGTACAGGTCCACCTGGTTCCAGTCCAGGTTGGGCGCCGATACAACGCGGCTCTTGTCGTCGACGAGCCCAGGCACCCCGATCCCGATCCCAACGATACCGTACGGGGATTCGGGGAGTTTTTTGCTAAACTGGCGGATCGTTTTGCGAATCTGTTCGACCACATGGTCCGGGGTGAAATCGGCGAGCGCAACCGTTTTTTCCAGCAGAACGTGGCCTTCCAGGTCGACGAGCACGGCCAGCAAATCATTTACGCGGATATCGATGCCGACCGCATAACCGGCGCTGCGGTTAAAGAGAAGCAGAGTAGGCTTGCGTCCGCCGCTAGATTCGCCGGGGCCGATCTCGGTGACAAGCTGGCTGTCGATCAATTCGGAGACGAGGGACGATACGGTCGCCTTGTTCAACCCAATCGCGGCGGAAATATCCGCGCGAGACAATGGCTGACGTTGACGGATCGTATCCAGGACGATGGTTTTATTCATTTTTTTGATGAGCTGCTGGTCGCCTGTGATTTTCATATAAACTCCCTCGTTATGCCCATGCCTCTAGGCACGGTGAATGTATGTCTATACGCATCATAACATAAATGACCCGGGTTTAATCAATAACTTTGTTAGTTTACTAGACAAACTAAGTGGAACGTGATACGATCTAGGTGTAGAAAGCATGCTCCCGTGATCGGGTGGGCATGCTACTTATAATCCACAGGATGTAAAGGCTTACTTAAAATTTAATTTCTGGCTGGGAGGAATTAGTGGTGAGTTATTTTAAGAACATTAGCAAAATTCAGTATGAAGGCGCAGGTTCCAACAATCCGCTGGCATTTAAACATTATAACGAGAATGAAGTCATCCTCGGAAAATCGATGAAAGAGCACCTGCGTTTTGCAGTTGCTTACTGGCACACGCTGACGATGAACGGCAGCGACCCGTTCGGTCAAGGTAACATGATTCGTCCTTGGGAAACGGTAAGCGGCTTGGATCTTGCGAAAGCCCGCGTAGAAGTGAACTTTGAATTCCTGGAAAAGATCGGCGCTCCTTATTTCTGCTTCCATGACGTTGACGTTTCTCCGGAAGGCGCTACGCTGAAAGAATCGAACGAGAACCTGGACGTTATCGTTGCTAAAATCAAGGAAGGCATGAACCAAACCGGCGTGAAGTTGCTGTGGAACACAGCGAACATGTTCTCCAATCCGCGTTATGTACATGGCGCAGCAACAACTTCGAACGCAGACGTATTCGCTTATGCTGCGGCTCAAGTGAAGAAAGGTTTGGAAACGGCTCTTGAATTGGGCGCTGAAAACTATGTGTTCTGGGGCGGACGTGAAGGTTACGAATCCCTGTTGAACACGGATATGGGTCTGGAACTCGACAACCTGGCGAGATTCTTCCAAATGGCAATCGACTACGCGAAGGAAATCGGCTTCAAAGGCCAATTCTTGATCGAGCCGAAACCAAAAGAGCCAACCAAACACCAATACGACTTCGACGCAGCTACAACGATTGCGTTCCTGCAAAAATACGGCTTGCAAGACCACTTCAAACTTAACCTGGAAGCAAACCATGCGACGCTGGCTGGTCATACGTTCGAACATGAACTGCGCGTAGCTCGCATCAACAACATGTTGGGTTCGGTCGATGCCAACCAAGGTGATATGCTGTTGGGCTGGGATACCGACGAATTCCCAACTGACCTGTATTCCGTAACGCTGGCTATGTATGAAATCCTGCAAAACGGCGGCCTGGGCTCCGGCGGCGTCAACTTCGACGCGAAGGTAAGACGTAGCTCCTTCGAGCCGGAAGACCTGTTCTATGCTCATATCGCAGGGATGGATACCTTTGCGAAAGGCTTGAAAGTAGCCGGAAAAATGATCGAAGACAAGTTCATCGAGAACCTGTTGAATGATCGTTATGCCAGCTTCAAGACGGGAATTGGCGCGGATATCGTATCCGGCAAAGCCAACTTCAAAACACTGGAAGCTTATGCTTTGGAGCACAGCCATATCGTCAACAAGTCGAACCACCTCGAGCTGGTTAAAGCCCGCCTGAACGAATACATTTTCGGAACGAAATAAGATTCAAAAGTCGGCTTTTCACGCACAACTTTTTCAAAAAGGGACGCTTGCCGTCCCTTTTTGTGGTATAAAGCCCCTTTCGGGGACATGCGAAGGGAGAGTATCGCAATGAAGTATGTGATTGGCATCGATCTAGGGACCAGCTCGGTCAAGACGCTGCTCGTGAACCAAAACGGGGAGATCGCCGGGGAGGCGTCGGCTTCTTATCCGCTGATTCAAGAACGTCCCGGGTTCAGTGAGCAAGATCCCGAAGAATGGGTAAAAGGAACAATGACTTGCTTGAAGCAATTGCTGAAAGAGAGCGGCGTAGCGGCTGGAGACGTGGAGGGCGTATCCTTCTCCGGTCAAATGCACGGATTGGTCCTGCTGGATGAGCAGAACAATGTGTTGCGCAACGCCATCCTGTGGAACGATACACGGACGACGAAGCAATGTCGTGACATTGATGCAAAGCTGGGCAGCAAGCTGCTCGACATTACCCGCAACGCCGCGCTGGAAGGCTTCACGCTGCCGAAGATCCTCTGGGTTCAGGAGAATGAGCCGGAGCTGTTCGCTAAAGCTGCGCGGTTCGTGCTGCCGAAGGATTATTTGCGTTACCGCATGACCGGCCAAGTGCAAATGGAAATCTCCGATGCGGCGGGAACGTTGTTGCTTAACGTACCGGAAGGCCAGTGGAGCGAAGAGATCGCTGCAGCCTTCGGGCTTCCGGCTGGCTTCTGCCCGCCGCTCGTAGGCAGTACCGAGAACACCGGCTCGCTGCAGCCAGAGTTTGCCGCAGAGTCCGGTTTGTCGGCCGGCACGAAGGTATTCGGCGGCGGCGCCGATAACGCCTGCGGCGCGGTTGGCGCGGGCATCGTCCGCAAGGGCGACGCGCTTTGCAGCGTCGGCACATCCGGTGTCGTGTTGACGTACGAAGAAGACAAGAACAAGGATTTCGCCGGGAAGGTGCATTTCTTCAACCATGCGCATCCGGGTGCTTTTTACGCCATGGGCGTGACGCTGGCTGCAGGTTATTCCTTGAGCTGGTTCAAGGAATCGCTGGCGCCGGAGCTTAGCTTTGACGAGCTGCTGAAGCCGGTGGGCGATATCGCGCCGGGTTCGGAAGGGCTGCTGTTCACCCCGTATCTGGTTGGGGAACGTACGCCGCACGCGGACAGCGTGATCCGTGGCAGCTTCATCGGCCTGTCCGGCACGCATCGCCGGGAGCATTTGGCTCGCGCGGTGATGGAAGGGATCACCTTCTCGCTGCAGGAGTCGTTTGACCTGTTCGGCGCAGCCGGCATCGAGGTCGAACGCGTCATCTCCATCGGTGGCGGCGCCAAGAATCCGGTTTGGTTGCAAATGCAAGCGGATATCTTCGGCAAGCCGGTTGTGGCGTTGAAGAACGAGCAAGGCCCGGCGATGGGTGCCGCGATGATGGCAGCTGTCGGCAGCGGCTGGTTCGGCAGCTTGAAGGAATGCGCCGACGCCTTTATCGGCTACGCCAAGACGTATGAGCCGATCCCGGCCAACGTGGAGAAGTACGCTCGCCTCTTCAAGCTTTACCAGCAAGTCTACGCGGCGACCCGTTCGCTGAACGAAGGGCTGCAGGAATTCCGCGGGTAAGATCCCGGCTCGGATCAATCCGCTATACATGAGAAGCGCCTGTTCCTATGAGGAACAGGCGTTTTAAATTTAGGAATGTTGCAGTACATGCAACATTTCAGCCTATTCGCCGCATTACAGGGTGGTAGCCCGGGAGCTTGCCGCTACCCCGTCAAGAACGGCTAATCCCATGTAGCCCCAAAGGCATGGTATAATTGACCTTGCACGAGGAGGGAAGACATGTTCATTCGGAACATTTATCGGAATTACTTCAAGAACAACTTGTTCATGAAGATCATCTTGTTTTTCTCGGTGATTACGATCGTTACGATCATTACGTTTTCATATTTAATGTTCATGTTTATGTCCGAGTCCGCGGTGCAACGGCAGCTGGATATCCAGAAGCGAGCGATCGAAAGCGTCAGCGATTACATCGGTGGCAAATACGACTCCGTGCAGTCCATGGTGCGGGACATTTATCGCGATGAGGAGCGGGCCTCGAATACTTCCTTTTTCCTGGAGCATCCGTATCAGGATTACGTGAATTACCGTCTAGACCGATTCTATATGGAAAATAGTTCGTCTACGGACACCGTGTTGTATTTCCGCAACGTGGTCGATGATGATCCGGACATTCGTAGTTTGATGTTATATAGCGCGGATCTGCAGCAGCTGTATGTCTTTGGCAGCGATAAGCAGTTTAAGATTATCCCCACCAATCAGGCCCGATCGTTCGTGCCCGATGTGATGTATCAACAGGAAGGGATGAACGTGGGGATCTCCAATATATGGGTGCGCAAAACGGTGGGTTTACCGAATACCCCGATGTATTCGGTTCGCATCCCGATCAGTAATAAGCTTACGCTTCGCAACATTGGTCAACTGGATGTTTATTTCGATACGGCGAATGTGTGGGGCAGTCTGGCGATGTACAGAGAAGACCTGAAAGGTTCAATCCTGGTCTTGTCCGCGGATGGCAACGTGCTGTTCGATACCTCCGGAACTTATTATGGCCGGAAATATCCCTATACCGAGCAAATTAACTCATTGTACGACACCGGGGTGCTCGGCAACGGGATGATCGCCACCAAGCTGACGCAAAGTCAGGGGGGATTCACGGTGCTCAGTACGGTCCCGAAAGAGGAGTTGGCCAAAACCTATCAAGGACTGCGCAACACGATCCTAACGATCAGTTCCATTTGCATTCTGTTTGCCATCCTCATCCCGGCTCTATTCATCAGCAATTTCGCGAAACGAACGAACGGCATTATCCGGTTTACCCGGAGAGTTCGCAATGGCGATTTCACGGCACGGATCGCCGATGTACGGGAGGACGAGCTGGGGCAAATCTCGAAAAGCTTTAACGACATGTTGGACGAGTTGAATTTGTATATCGACCGGGTGTTTAAAGCAGAGATCAAGCAGCAGCAAACGGAGCTTGTTGCCTTACAGGCCCGGATCAACCCGCATTTCCTGTACAATACGCTTGAGGTCATCCGCATGCGTGCGATCTCCCAAGGGGCCAGGGATGTGGGCGAGATGATCTACAGCTTATCCGTTCTGTTCAAAAGCATGGTGCAGCAAAAGAAAAACTATACGCTGAAAGACGAGCTGGAAGCCTGCCGGTTGTATCTGGAATTGTTCCGCATCCGTTACAAAGATCGCTTTAACTATGAGATCGAAGCCGATCCGGCGCTCTACGGCAAAGCGCTCGTCCGGCTTTCCCTGCAGCCGATTGTGGAGAATTATATCGTTCATGGGATTCGAACGGACCAATTTGATAATCAGATCTCGATCGATGTGCGGGAAGACGGGGATACCCTGGTGGCCGTGGTACATGATAACGGGAAAGGCATCGAACCGGATCGGCTTACGGAAATCCGCCGGGAACTGGAGCGGGAGGAAGAAACCGGGCAAATGTTCGGTTTGCGTAGCGTGCATACGCGATTGCGTTTCTTGTACGGTCCGGTTTACGGGATAGAAATCGACAGCGTGCCCGGTTCAGGGACAACGATCATCGTTCGTTACCCCAATCGGGAAGGAATGGAGGGCGAAGATGTATAAGGTGTTTATCGTCGATGATGAACCATTTATCATCGAAGGTTTATATGATATTGTCGACTGGCCGCAGTTTGGCCTCGAAATCGTCGGGCATGCGGAGAACGGTCAGCAGGCATTGGATGCTCTGGGTTCAACGCCGGTCGATGTATTGATCACAGACATCTCCATGCCGGTGATGAACGGGTTAACGCTGATCTCCGAGGCGAGGAAGCTTCACCAGGAACTGAAAGTCATTATTTTAAGCGGATTTAACGAGTTCGATTATCTCAAAGAAGGCATGAAGCTAGGCATCGAAAACTACTTGCTGAAACCCATTAACCTGGAGGAGCTGGAGTCGACGCTGCGCAACACCGTGCAGAAGCTGGACAGCCTGCAGTCGGACGGACTATATGACGCCTATGATGTCCAGATTCTAAAGGATAACACGCTGTACCGCTGGCTGAACGGGCAAATCGCAGCTGCCGAATTTGAGGAGCGGGCCGAGCTGCTCGGGCTGAATTTACATGGGCCTTGCGCTGCGGTTGCCGTATTGCGCACGGATGGCAATTCGGCCGAAATATTCGAACGAACCGAACGTTATCTCAAAGAGCAACGGGGAATTACCCTGTTCCGTGATGTGGACGGCGATATCGTGATTGTGGGTTCCCTCCCCAAAGGGGCAGTGGAAAAACGGACATTTGCAGAGTGGATGGAGAACCTGTCCCTCGAGCTGTCTGTCATGAACCGGACGATCCAAATCGGCGTTGGGAGCGTGGGCCGGCTTCCCGAGGCGGCTTCACTCAGTTACAAGGAAGCCAAACGCGCTCTAGAGTACTACTTGATTTATCCTGATCGGCGGACGATTGAATATAAGCTGCTGGAAGGCGACCACGGCGGCAACAGTGTTCTGGAGAGCGGTTATCCGCTAGCATGGGATGATTACGCCAAGTTGATTTTGGCCAAGGATAAGGAAGGCTTGAAGGAGTGCATTTGCCGTGATTTTGAGCAGTTGAAGCAGTTGGAGGGGGTCCGCCCCGAGGATTTGCAGAACGCTGCATTGGAGCTGGTTGTCCGCTTTAAGATGGAGCTTCAGCATATTAAATATACAGAAGAGACGGACTTGTTTAAGAAAGCGCTCCAACGTGTGCAACGCTGTGAAACATACCAGGGACTGATCGAAATTCTCGAGGGCTTAGCAGAGGAGACGGTTTGCTCCTTGCTGCAGGACGCGAAAAATCCGGTTGTGCATCAAGTGTTGACTTACATCGATACGCATTATGCCGATGAGTTGTCGCTAAAAACGCTAGGAGCGCAATACCATATACATCCGGTTTATCTCGGACAGTTATTTCACAAGGAGACCGGCGTGTCCTTTGCCGAGTACATTAATAAATATCGGATTGATAAGGCGAAGCAGCAACTCAAGAACACCAATCTCAAGGTGCACGAAATCGCCCGGAACGTAGGGTATTGGGAAATTGGTTATTTCTATAAGCAGTTTCGAAAATACGTGGGGATCTCCCCCACCGACTTTAAAGCGCTGCATTAGATAGGAAGGGGATGGGTACCCTGGATCAAGGAGATTTAGGCCTGCCGGAAAGGTAGGTTTTCCTTGGATCCGGGGTATTGTCCTTTTCTTTAATTTGTACCTCGATTTTTTAAGTTTATCTTCTTTTTGTAACGGCTTTCATCCGGTAAGGTTAAGGTAGTTAAACAAAACAAAAGAGCTTCAAAAGGGAGGATCAGCATGAGTAAAAACAAAAGAAGTTTTTCTTTCGTACTTGCCACTCTGATGGCCTTAGTGCTTGTACTAAGCGCATGCGGCGGCAACAAGAACGCTGAAAGCAATAACGGTTCTGCAGCGGGCAATTCGGAAGAAGCGGTCAACCTGATTTGGTACACAATCGGGACGCCTCAAAAAGACGTAGACCGCGTTATGGAAGAAGTCAGCAAGTACACCAAAGAGAAAATCAACGCAACGATCACCATGAAAATGATCGATTGGGGCGATTACACGCAAAAAATGCAAGTTAACGTTGCTTCCGGTGAGCCGATGGACATCGTCTTCACTTCCGCCGGCGGTTTCGACTACGTACAAAACGCTAGAAAAGGTGCATTCCTGGAGATTGATGATCTGCTCGAGAAATACGGACAAGATCTGAAAAACACCATCGACCCGGCCTTCCTGGAAGGTTCCAAAGTCGACGGCCATAACTACGGCATTCCTGCCAACAAAGAATTGCCACAACAAGAAGTATGGCGCTTTAACAAAACGTTGGCTGACAAATACAACGTAGACATCACTAGCATTCGTTCCTTGGAAAGCATCGAGCCATTGCTGAAAACGATCAAGGAAAACGAACCAGGCGTAACGCCTTTTGCAATGGACAAGAACTACGTTCCTTACGTGCCTTATGATTACATCATCCAGAACTTGCCGATGGCTGTGAAACTGGATACGACCGATTATAAAATCGTAAACATCCTGGAAACGCCTGAAATGCAAGCAGCTCTGAATCAAATGCACAAGTACTATCAAGCAGGTTATGTAGCTCCTGAAGCTGCAACCACCGGTTCCACCAGCGACCTGATGACTTCCGGCCAATGGTTCATGGACCGTGCGCAAACCCAGCCGCTGGCTGATAACCTGTGGTCTGCAAGCTATGGCTACCCTGTGGTTTCCACACCGGCTAGTGATGCGATCATCACGAACACTTCCGTTCAAGGTTCGATCATGGCGATCTCCGCGAACTCCGAGCATCCAGAGAAAGCAATGGAATTCCTGAACCTGTTGAATACCGATCCAGTGTTGCGTAACATGGTTGACTCCGGGATCGAAGGCGTTCACTACAAGAAACTTGACGACACGCACTACGAAAACTTGGCAGAATCGAAAAACTACGACATGCCATCTTACTCTTTGGGCAACAACATGCTCCTCTACTTGAACCCGAACGACGCAGACGACAAATGGGAGCAATTCAAGAAGTTTAACGCAGAAGGCGTCAATTCGCCGATCCTGAGCTTCAACTTCGACAGCACGAAAGTAGCAACTGAAATGGCAGCCGTACAGAACGTAAAAGAACAATTCTGGTCCTCGCTGATGACCGGTACGGTTGATCCGGCAGATTACTTGCCGAAAGCAATCGAAAAATTCAAAGAGGCCGGCCTTGACAAGGTCATTGCTGAAGCCCAAGCTCAGC
>RCUU01000106.1_pt1 | contig 46864 bp, 40 predicted proteins | sample 2166211 | NCBI WGS metagenome assembly RCUU01 (sample SAMN09932620, study PRJNA488358) | compost metagenome | feature: garden; material: soil; isolation source: compost soil in phenylacetic acid-enriched culture | place: Germany: Experimental Botanical Garden Goettingen | collected 2016-01-27
AGTACAATTGCTGAATTTGCGAAAACCTCAAGGCCCTGAGTTTTCACTTGTGATACGGTTCCCCCCGATTAATCTTCACCGCGCGATAAATCTGCTCGGTGAGCACCAGGCGCATGAGCTGGTGGGGCAGCGTCATGCGCCCGAACGACAGCCGCTGCTGCGCGCGGCTGAGCACCGCATCGGCGAGCCCGAGGCTCCCGCCGATGACGAACACGACATGGCTCGTCCCGTAGGTGCCGAGCTGATCGAGACAACCGGCCAGCTCCTCCGAGCTCCAGAGCTGGCCGCCGATCGCGAGCGCAATGACATGCGCGTCGCTCTTGATTTGCGCGAGGATGCGTTCGCCCTCGCGCTCCTTCACGCCGATGAGCTCCGCCTCGCTCATCGTCTCCGGCGCTTTCTCGTCGGGCACCTCCACGACTTGAAACTTCACATACGGCGCCAGGCGCTTCGCGTATTCCGCAATGCCCTGCACCAGATATTTTTCCTTCAATTTGCCGACCGCCACGATTTGAATCAGCACTTAAGTTCATCCTCCGTTATCGTCCTATACTCGTCACCCTATATAAAAAAACAGCGGGGCCCGTCACCTGCATGCCGTCGCCCCGTTCGTCGTCCCTCATTCAATTGTGCAACACAACAACATTACACCACCAAAAACCGCGCCTCATGGTCGCATTCCTGGCATTTCACCGGGGGCTCCCAGTCAATAAACTTGGTGTGCTCCAAATCAACCACATCGGGGGCTTCCTCAAACTCATCCACGAACATATCGATGGCCAATTCCACATGATCTTTGCATACGACGTACATAGTCCAAGCATCCTTTCTTATGCGCCGCACTCCCGCGGCCGGCTTCCGTATTAACAGGTTGTCCTTTATCTTTTCTACCATACTCCGCGCAAAAAAGGAACCGCCCCGGTCACATCCCCCAGACGGTTCCCACCCTATCAAACCCAGCTTCCCGGCTCCCTAGCCGGTTTACAAAGGCGTATAGAAGTTTTGCGTATAATACGTATCGTAATCGCTGCTATCCAGCCCGTCCACGGCACCGACACCCAGCATCGTAAACGATGGCTCCAGCATATTCTCCCGGTGGCCCCAGGAATTAAGCCAGCCATAATGCCCGTCGATCGCATCGAGGTATCCGGCGGCGATATTTTCGCCCCATGCCCGGAACTGCGGAATCCCGCGAGACATCATGCGGTCGCCCGCCGACTTCCCTTCCGGATTATCATGCTCAAAATAATTCCGCTCCGCCATATCCTTACTATGCGAGCGCGCCACCTCGGCCACGGATTCGTTCCAGCTCAGCACGCCTAACCCTCTTTGCACACGAAACGCATTGGTCAGGTCAAAAATCTCCCGCTCCGTCGCCTTCAGCGACTCCGATGTAGACGGCGCGTACACATTCGTCTCCGTAAATTTCTTGTCCATCAGCAGCACCCCGTCCACGCGGTACTTCTCATGCTTGTCCAGATACAGATTAAGGTACAACCCTCTCGGTGTATACGTCTCCACGTACTCCCTTGGAGGATCCTCGCTCTTGTCCCAGATCGCGGCCAGGCTGCTCCGCAAAGTCTCCAGCCCTTTCTCCGCCTCAGGCCCGAAGCGCCACTCCTCATGATTGCCGAATAAACCAACCACCTTGCCGTCGGCCACGCCAACCTGTGTATAATGCTTGTAATCCTTATTATAGATATACCATTCCAGTCCAAAGTTGGTTACGTCCTTGCGCACCGGTTCACCAAGCAGCTCAATCACGCGGTCCGTCGAATCCCCGATCCCCACGCCCTGCAGCTGGATCTCCGGCTTGATCAGATCCGGGCTTGTCGCCTTCGGCAGCGTCAGCTTCAACCGGTACAGGAACGTCTGCGCTTCCGCCCGCGACACCGCGTCCTTCGGCGCAAAGCCTTCCACGCCGGCACCGCTTTTCCCTTGGGCCAAGCCTTGGGCAAGCACCCACTGGACCGCCTCATCTTCACTCAAACTCTGCCCGTAAAAAGCTGCCATCAAGCGGGCCACCGACCCGCGCGTAATCGGCTCATTGGGCTGATCGCTCACCGGCCAGGTTAATTCGAACGCTAACTGGTAATAAGGGGTATACCAGGTCTCCTGCCCCTTCGCCGCATCCAGCTTGATCTCCGGATAGGCCCGTACTAGCATGCTCAGGAACTCCGCTTCCGTCACCGACTGAGCCGGTCGGAATGTTCCATCCGGATAACCGTCCGTCACGCCGTTGTTCTTCGCCCACATGACTTTGTCATAAGCCCAATGGGAGGCCGGGACGTCCTTAAATTCTACACCCGCAGCCTGAACCGCCGGTCCCGAAGCCAGCCAGGCTGCACCTAATCCCGCGAGAATCGCCAATCCGCAAATTCTGCGTTTCCATCCCTTCTTCATGAACCCCTGACCTCTTTCCCTCTTCGATAGATTGCTTGCTCTCTAAGAAGTAGTTCGACAGAAAAAGGACAAATTCCTTGTTCCTACAATAAAATCACATTATCTTCTAGTTCTAACCTGAGATTCCATCTATTCCCTCCGGGTTTTTCGGAACGACCGCCCCCTCCAACGCCCGGTCCAGCTCCGCCATCCAACGCCGCTTCACTTCCTCCGACCAGCCAAAGTATCGGGCCATCTCCATGGTGACCGGTTCCTTCCAGCGACGTACCCAAGCGATGTCAAACATCAAAGCCCCTGTTCTTCGCACGAAAAAATCCGCCGGCGTCATCGCCATCTCCGCTTCCAGCGCATACCGCAGCGGAACCGCCACCTCCAGCGGGAGCCGCCTCGAATCGGCCGACGCGGCAGGCGCGCCCGAAGCCGACATCTCTGCGGCGATCGCCAGCAGCCGATCGACGTTAGCACCGTATCGAGCGGCCCACTTGGCGGCAAGCTCCTGCGGGATCCCACGTTCCGCCGCCTCCTGCACTTTGCGCTCCACGAACCCGGGCAGTCCTTGCGAGCCGCCCACCTGCCCGCCGGAGATCGGCAACGTCCGGGTGGAGCAAGGCGGGAAGCTCCGGCCGAATTCCCGCTTCAACTTGGCGGACACGCGGTCAACGACCAGCTCCGCCATCTTGCGGTAGCCGGTCAGCTTGCCGCCGGCAATGGTGATCAGGCCGGACGCCGACTCCCAAATTTCATCCTTGCGGGAAATTTCCGAGGGCGATTTACCCTCCTCATAGATGAGCGGCCGCACCCCGGCCCAGCTGGATTCCACGTCCGCCGCCGTAACGGCCAGCCCGGGAAACATCCCGTTAACCGCATCCAGGATGTAATCGCGGTCGGCCTTCGTCATGCACGGATGGGCAAGCTCGCCGTGATACACGGTGTCCGTCGTGCCCACATATGTTTTGCCATCGCGCGGAATCGCGAACACCATGCGGCCGTCCGGCGTATCAAAATACACCGCCTGCCGCAGCGGAAACCGCCCCTGGTCGAACACCAGGTGCACGCCTTTGGTCAGTTGCAGCATTTTGCCCTGCTTCGACCCGTCCATCTCGCGCAACGCGTCCACCCACGGCCCCGCCGCGTTGACGACCTTCCGTGCCCGCAGCTCATATGTCTGCCCGCCGGCCAGATCCTGAACCTCGGCACCGATCAGCCGCCCAGCTTCGTACCGGAACTCGGTCACTTTGGCGTAGTTGACCGCCATCGCCCCGCGGGCCGCCGCCTCCTTGAGCACCTCGAGCGTCAGCCGGGCGTCGTCCGTGCGGTACTCCACATAGTAACCGCCGCCCAGCAGACCGTCCTCCTTCAGCAACGGCTCTCTCGCCAGCGTCTCCGCCACCGTCAGCATGCTTCTCCGCTCCCCGCGTTTCACTCCCGCGAGGAAGTCGTACACGCGCAGCCCCAGCGACGTGCTGAATCGACCAAACGTGCCGCCCCGATAAATCGGCAGCAGCATCCGTTCCGGCGTGGTGACATGAGGGCCGTTCTCGTACACGATCGCTCGCTCGCGCCCAACCTCCGCCACGACGCCAATCTCCAACTGCTTCAGATAACGCAGTCCGCCATGCACCAGCTTCGTCGAACGGCTCGACGTCCCGGCAGCAAAGTCCTGCATCTCCACAAGTCCAACCCGCATCCCCCGTGCCGCCGCGTCCAAGGCGATTCCGGCCCCGGTGATCCCGCCGCCCACGACCAGCAGATCCAGCGGCTCAGCCGGGTTCGCCATTTGCTCCAACAGGTGTCGCCGATCCTTACCCGTAAACGAATCGATTGCAGCCATGTCCATCCTCCTTCGATCTCCGCATGCAAAAAGAGACCCCGACCACACTTCAGTCGTTTCTGTCTACGGCTGTCATGTCTTCGGAATCTCTCCTGTGAAAGTGTTATTTATCTTCGTCCAATCCTTGTTCGATCTGCGCCTCGGACGGTTTATCGGTCAGCTTCAGGGTCGCCTTCTCCAGCTTCCCATCACGATAATACGTAACCTCCAGATCCTCGCCGATCTTCTTGCTCTCATACAGATATCGGCGTAACTCCAAAGTGGATTGAATCGACTGTTTGTCGAGCTGGGTAATGACGTCATTCAGCTTCAGGCCCGCTTCCAGCGCCGGCCCATGGGCCTCCAAGACGATAACCCCCTCCGTCACATGGCTCGGCAGTTTGAGGTCCTGGCGTTGCTCATCGGAGATCGGGGAGAACCGGTTGTTGAGATCCAACGTATAGACGCCCATGTACGGACGAACGACCTTACCGTGCAGCAAAAGATCGTCGACCGTCTTCATCACTTCGTTGACCGGAATGGCAAAGCCCAGTCCCTCCACGCCGGTATCGGAAATCTTCATCGTATTAATGCCGATCAGCCGAGCGTTCAAATCAACCAACGCCCCGCCGCTATTGCCTTCGTTAATCGCCGCGTCCGTCTGGATGACCTCTTGCTCCCAGTCGTATACGCCGTCTTGGTTCAGCGACACCGGAATCATTCGGCTCGTATAACTCACGATCCCGGAGGTCAACGTTCCCCCAAGCCCCAACGGATTGCCAACGGCAATGACGGTTTGCCCGGCGCGCAGCTTCTGGGAATCGCCCAAATCAATGACCGTATCGATGCCTTGGCCGTCGATTTCTAACACGGCGATATCGTTGATGGAATCTTGCCCGACAACCTCCGCCTTACGCGAGCTGCCGTCGCTCTTCACGATCTCCAGATCGTTCGCGCCGCTGATCACATGCGCATTCGTTATGATATAGGCCTTGCCCTTCTCCTTCTTAAAAATCACACCCGAACCCAGCGCCGCATGCTCCGGATCGAAATCCGACACCTCGCCTCCGTGGTTGAGGATGCTCACCACACTAGGCGCGACCTTGGCTGCCGCCGAGCTGATCCGGTCATAGGGATCACCTGTATCCGAGAGCAAGACGGCACTACCGGTAGCGGCATGGCGAGTCGATGAAGAAGGAAGTCCCGTAATGAAACTGAATAACAGCACGGCCACCACCGCGCTAAGAACGGAAGAGATTAAAGAGATCTGCAGCGTGGACAGCACCGGCCGGTGGTGCTGCTTCCGCGGCCCCCCGCGCCAACGCCGCAGGCCGCCGCCTTCGGACAAGCGCACGCGCCGCCCCGGAACCTTGGTGGAATAAAAGTCATCGTCAAACCATCCCATCTCTATTCTCTCCCTCCGTCGCTCTTCCCCAAAACCGCGTTGGCATCTCCTTCATGCCATCCGCCTCAAGCATAGGTCCCCTTCAACTTTATGCCGTTACGGCAAAGCCATATTCGCACGTTCCTTTTATTTCTTTAACGTCATGAACCGGGGAGATGTTGCCTGAATTTCGGGAAATTGCCGCTTTTTTTTCTGAAAATTGGAATGTTTGACCTTACCCATGACTACACTATATTAATGCGATAGATTGATAGATTTATTTTACCATATTTTGATGGTTCGGAAGCAGAATTTGATCAGGGAAATAACGGGATTTTTTGGGCTATCCCGCAACCCTCATTCAGTCGCAGATTTGTAGGCAATAAACAATGAAAATCGCGCACCTCGCGCGTCCAATTAAGGAGGTCATTCCATGGATTCCTACTACTCAACGCCGATGAACGAAGTGAATGTGCTGGCCAAACTGGCGGATATGAAGGAAGAGCACTATCACCAATTGGTGACCTTAAGCGCCATCATGGAGCTGCTCATAGAGAAAGGGATTTTGACCCGGGAGGAAATTGAGAAAAAAGCGCTGGAGATCGACGGCTTCTTAACCCCGCCTCCGTACCCCACCGTCTAAGCTGATACCTCAGCTCGAGTCACTAGGTAATCGCCAAGGTGTCGGACCGGCCGATCACCGGACCGGTTTGCATATTAAATCTTCCCTCCTATCGTGACGTGAATAGGGGGAGACTGTCGCTAACGCTGACCAGAGTGCTTATTGGGGCGTAAATCGGACAATTTCACTTTTAACGCTTGCCAGCGTGCTTATATTGGCGAAATCGCCTCCTTTTTCCTATGAATCAGGGAAATAAGCTCTCTGATCCGCGTTACATCCTGCACCTTCCCGTTTTTGCCCATTTAGCGTTTCTCCTAAGCGTTAGCGATTCGACCGGTTCGAGTTACTCGTTCTATTCAGTTAGTTCAGGTTGCCAGTTCCATTTAGTTAGTTCGAGTTACCCGTTCCGTTCAGTTAGTTCAGGTTACCGATTCCTTTCAATTAGTTCGAGTTACTCGTTCCATTCAGTTGATTCTTGTTGCCTCCTTCCCGTTCATAGCTACCGCCCCTCGATCCATTAATGTCACATTACATAACATATTTTTGTTTCCGCCACCCCAAACGCGTGCCTTAACTCAAAGTTTCACTCACATCTTCTCCACTTTTTTATCTCGAATGTTATATTACCTAACAGAAAGCGATTCCATTTTGCAAAAAGAGGGTTGATTATTTCCATCGCATCCTCTATGATAGGGTTAATCGCAGGATAAGAATTAAAGCACTTTAACTTTCACCTCGTTCAGATCTCGCACACTTCGACAATCACTTCATTCTTCCGCCCAAAAGTTAAAGCGCTTAAACTTTTAGAAGAAAGGCTGGTGGTTCTGTGATCCATCGTGAAAGCCGGCGGCGGACATTCTATATGTACCTGTTCATCTCCCCGTGGTTAATAGGCTTCCTGGTGTTCGCCTTGTATCCGATTCTGGCATCGCTCTACTACAGCTTCACCGACTACGACATTATCCACCCGCCCGAATTCGTTGGATTCGCCAACTACGCCGAGATGTTCCGGGACGATTTGTTCTGGAAATCGGTGACGGTCACGTTGAAGTTCACCTTCCTCAGCGTACCGGCGCAACTGCTGCTGTCGCTGGGGTTCGCGCTGCTGCTTCATCAGACGATTCCGCTGCGGGGGTTCTTCCGGACGGCGATGTATTTTCCCAGCATGGTTTCCGGCGTGGCGATGTCGCTGTTGTGGTATTGGATCTTCAATCCGCAGATCGGGCTGTTCAACTACATGCTGTCCTGGTTTGGCATCCACGGCCCGGCCTGGCTCATGGACCCCGACACTGCCCTTTATGCGCTCATCATCATGACCTTCTGGACCGCCGGATCGGGCATGATCCTGTTCCTCGCCGGTCTACAGGGCGTGCCAGCCAGCCTGATCGAAGCCGCGAAGCTGGACGGTGCCGGGCGCTTGCGTATATTTCGCAATGTGACCCTGCCGATGATCTCGCCCGTGCTGCTGTTCCAGCTCATTATGGGCATCATCGATTCGTTTCAGGTCTTTACCCAAGCGTTCGTCATGACGCAAGGCGGGCCGAACTACTCCACCTGGTTCTATGTTTACAACCTGTATACCAGCGCCTTTAAAGAATACCGCGCCGGTTATTCCTCGGCCTTGGCCTGGGTGCTGCTGATTGCGGTCATGCTCTGTACCGCCCTCATCATGAAGGTCTCGAACCGTTACGTTCACTACGAAGGAGGAGGAAGATAGATGAGCGCTGTTCCGGCTACCACGCCAACTTCTCGATCCACCTCCGTCAGGTCCCGCCGCCGCAAGCCGGACCCGGTAAAATTCGTTAGCTTCATCCTGCTGCTAGCTACCACGTTCCTGATGCTGCTGCCTTTATTCTTCATGGTCTCTACCTCGCTGAAGTCGCACCGGGAAATGTTGAAATTTCCGCCGACTTTTCTGCCGACCAGCTGGAGCTTCGGCAATTACGTGGAGATCTTCGATACGCTGCAGTTCGGCACGCTGTATAAGAACAGCCTGATCATCGGCGTCATGACGGTCGTCGGCACACTGCTCTCCTCCGCGCTCGTCGCCTACGGGTTCGCCCGCTATCGCGGACGGGGCAACAGCTTCTGGTTTATGCTGCTGCTCAGCACGATGATGCTGCCGTACCCGGCGATCATGGTCCCGCAATTCGTGTTGTTCTCCAAGCTGCACTGGATCGATACGTTCCTGCCGCTGATCGTGCCGGCGTTCTTCGGATCGGCGTACAACATCTTTTTGCTGCGCCAGTTCTTCTCTACCCTGCCCGAAGAGCTGTTCGACGCCGGCCGGATCGACGGCTGCAGCGAGCTCGGCATGTGGTACAAAATCGCCCTGCCCCTCTCCGGACCGGCGCTGGCAACCGTGGCGATCTTTGCTTTTATCTACAGCTGGAACGACCTGCTGACTCCCGTGCTTTACTTAAGCTCATCCGAGCTGTTTACGCTTCCAGTAGGCATGGCCTCCCTCACCTCGTCGCGGTTCCGCATCCCGCCGTGGCATCTGCTGATGGTAGCGTCCGTGCTGGCCATGGTGCCGATCGTCACGTTGTTCGCCATCGCTCAGAAGCAGTTCGTCGAAGGGATCGTATTGACCGGCATCAAGTCCTAAACTGCCGCAAGGGGCGGCGTCCACAACCTAACCCAAGGAGGAATCGGTTTTATGACGAAGAACCCCGCAGCACCTAAGCCAAAGTTATCCGTTTTATTGGGGACCATCCTGCTCCTCAGCATGATCCTGTCCGCTTGCAGCGGCGGCAAATCGGCCGGCGATCTCGGCTCGGGTACGAGCACCGGTGGGAACTCCGGCAATGCCGGGAGCAAAGCCGAGAAGGTTACGATCACGCACTATACCATCGATTCGCCGGATCGCACGTTTATCGAGGAGTTGATCCCGGAATTCGAGGCCACCCACCCGAATATTAAAGTAAAAGTGGAGAAAGCTCCCTACGAGCAATTCGACAGCAAACTGCAGACGTTGATCGCCGGCGGTAACTCGCCGGACGTGACCAGCCATTACGGTTACGGCGGATTCGCAGAGTATTACAACAAAGACATGCTGCTCGATCTGACCGATCTGATGGCCGAAGACGGATTCAATGCAGACGACTACAGCATTCCTTCCCACCTGATGGACATCTATAAGGTCAAGGACCGCACATACGGCATTCCCGTCAATATCTACGTCACGCTGATGCTGTACAACAAGGACATGTTCGACGCGGCCGGGATTCCTTATCCGCCAAGCGACTTCGAGGATAAGAGCTGGACGTTCGATAAAATGGTCGAGGACGCCAAGCAAATGACCGTCATCTCCAAAGACATCGCCAAAACACAATACGGCGTCGACTTCACCTGGGCCGAACGCGACATGCGTCCGCTATACTTCGGCGCGGAGCCTTATTCCGCAGACACCTGGACGAACGGCGGCGTACCTTCGGAGACGCATTTCGATTCCCCGGAAGTGATCGCAGCTTATAACAAGCTGTTCGATCTTATTTTCAAGGATAAGGTGTCGCCGAACTCCGAGTGGAGCAAGAGCGTTGCCGGGCAGAACGGCGATCCGTTCGTTGCCGGCAAAATCGGGATGTCCGTTGGCGGTTCCTGGAACCTGGCCGGGGCGAATGATTTTCCGTTCAAAATTGGGGTAGCGGCTGTGCCATGGGGCGGTAACGAGAAGGTACGCAGCACGTTGTTCGTCGACCCGCTGCTGATCCTGAAGGATTCCAAGCATCCGAAGGAAGCTTTTGAGTGGATCAAATTCCTGCTGACCGATGACGTTCAGGAGAAGTCGATTGAGCTAAGCGGCGGCAATCCGCCGGTGAACACGAAAGCGGCTGAAACCTATTACAAGCATTTCGAAGGCATTGACCCGGAGGACGTGAAAAAGGTGTATGAAGGCGCAACGAAATACGGGTTCGAGTCTTATAACCACCTCATTACGAACTATTCGCAAATCAACGACATGTTCATCAACGAAATGCAACCGATCGAAACCGGCCATAAAACCGTAGAGGAAGTGATGCCAACGATTCAAGCGAAGGTTACGGAAATTCTCAAGCGATAACCCGAGTTCCTGACCGCGGGCAGCCCAGAACAAGCGGACAGCGTCACCCGGCCTGATATATACTAAACCTAACAAGATGACATTAAGGGTACGGAAAAACTGCCGCAAGGAGATATAGAGATGAAGGTTAGCATTTTTGACGTCGCCAAAAAATCCGGGTTGTCCGTGGTCACGGTCTCCCGTGTCCTGAACGGGGCGGAAACCGTGCGGGAGAAGAATCGCCAGAAGGTGCTGGACGCTATGAAGGAGCTGGACTACCGCCCCAATGCGGCCGCCCGCAGCCTCGCCAGCGGAAAGACAGGAATCATCGGCGTGATTGTGACGACGCTGCAGGACTCTTTTTTCGATCAAGTGGTAAAAGAACTAAACGAGGTGCTCGCCCTGCACGGCTATTTTCTGGCGATTTCGGTTACGACCGGGATTGGCAGCGGCGACACCCATTACTTAATCCAGGAAGACCGCGTCGACGGCTTGATCCTGCTCTCTCCGATGGAGGAGGACAATTATATTGTTGAGCTGAAGCGGCGCGGCATTCCTTATGTGCTGATTGATAACCAGAAGCCGGATAATGACAGCTTCTCTGTAACGATCGATAACTTCAAAGGCGGATATATGGCCACGAAGCATCTGCTGGAGCAGGGGCATACGTCCATCGCCCATCTATGCGGCGAGGAGATGTTCCGCAGCACCCGGGAGCGGCGCAGCGGATTTTTGCAGGCGCTTTCGGAGCAGGGGCTTGAACCGTTCGAGATCGTGACCGGCGAATTTGAAATCGCCTTCGGCTACGACACGTGCAAGCGTTGGATCGCTGCGAATCGCCTCCCCTCCGCTGTCTTCGCCGGGGATGACAATATCGCGCTTGGCGTGATGAACGCCTTGATGGAGGCCGGCATCTCCGTACCGGGTCAGGTGATGGTCGTGGGGTACGACGACCAATACATCGCGTCCCAGCTCCGGCCGCAGCTCACCACCGTCCGGCAACCGGCGGACCAGATCGCGCTGGCAGCAGCCGACATGCTGCTGAAGCGCATTGATGGGCGCATGAAGCGAGGCGCCGGCCAGCGGATCGATCCGGAGCTGATCCTCCGCGAAACTACTGTCCGTAAGGAGTGACGACGATTGGCTTATTACTTGGGGATCGACGGGGGCGGCACCAAAACCTATGCCCTGTTGACCGATGAGCACGGACGCGTGCTTGGCAAAGGCCGCAGCGGGAACGGCAACCATCAGACAGGCGCCGCTGAGGCGGCGGCCAGCATCCGGGACGCCGCGCTGACGGCTTTGGGCGAAGCCGGACTCCGCATGGAGGACCTGCGGCACGCCTATTTGGGGCTTGCCGGAGCCGACCGTGAGGCGGACTACCGGATTCTCCACCCGATGGTACGGAATATCGGGTTTACGAACTATACGATCAACTGCGACACGATGATCGGATTGCGCGCGGGCACGAACCGCCCGTACGGCATCGCCCTGATCTGCGGCACCGGCACGAACGCGGCCGGTCGCAACCCGCAGGGCGAGCATGTTCAATGCGGCGGCTTCGACTATATGTATGGCGATTTTGGCGGCGGCGGCGCGCTGAATATCGAGGTGTTCCGCTCCGTCATCCGCGCTTGGGACGGACGGGAGCAGGCGACGGTGCTGACCGGACTACTGCTGGAGATGCTGGGGTACGCGCGCGTGGACGACATGTTCAACGATTTCCTGGATCATGGAAAGCACGTCCCCGTGGACGCGGCGCGGCTGTTGTTCCCGGCGGCGGCCGAGGGCGATGCGGTCGCGCTGGAGATCCTGCACCGCCAGGGAGCCGAGCTGGGCAAATCGGCCGTGGCGGTGATCCGCAGGCTGGGGATGAAGGACGACGAGTTTGACGTCGTCCTGGCCGGCAGCCTGCTGACGCGCGGCGACCGCGGCTGGATCCGCGGGCCGATCGAGCAAGCCGTGCGGGCGGAAGCGCCGCAGGCCTCCGTCGTGACGCTGGCTACGGAGCCGGTCGTCGGCGCCGTCTGGTCGGCGATGGAAGAGGACGGCCTAACCGTCTCCGGCGAAGTGCATGAGCGAATGGCCGCATACCGTGATTTTGACGCCATTATTTTAAATGACAAGATAAAGGAGTGACCCCTCTTGGCACCAACAAAGCAAGGTTTAAAGATCGCCGTCATCGGCGGCGGATCTTCGTATACGCCCGAGCTGGTCGAGGGCTTTATTAAGCACCACCAGGAGCTGCCGGTGCGGGAGCTGTGGCTGGTCGACATTGAGCCGGGCCTGCGCAAGCTGAATATCGTTGGAAGCTTAGCCAAACGGATGGTTGAGCAAGCTGGCGTACCCATCGAAGTTCATCTGACGACGGATCGCCGGGCAGCCATTTCGGGCGCAGACTTCGTCAGCACACAGATGCGTGTCGGCATGCTGGATGCCCGGGCCCGCGACGAGTCGATCCCGCCGAAATACGGCGTCATCGGCCAGGAGACAACCGGTCCCGGCGGCATGCTGAAGGCGCTGCGCACGATCCCCGTGCTGCTGGAGATCTGCCGCGACATCGAGGAGCTGGCGCCGGACGCCTGGCTGCTCAATTTCACCAACCCGGCGGGTATGGTGACCGAAGCCATTCTCAAGTATTCCAAGGTAAAGAGCATCGGGCTATGTAACGCGCCGATCGGCTTGATCAAGCAGGTGTCCAGCAAATACGGTGTAACCGCGGATCGGGTGTATGCCGAATTCGTTGGGCTGAACCATTTGCATTGGGTATCGCGGATCGATGTGAACGGCGAAGACAAGCTGGACGAAATGCTGGCGGACACGGCCGGGTATAGTGCCAAGAACGTCCCTGCCCGCGAATGGAACCCGGATTTCCTCCGTTCCCTGCGTGCCCTGCCCTCTTACTATCTGAAGTACTTTTACATGACCGACGCGATGCTCGAAGAGCAGCTGGAGTCCCTGAATCAGGGGCAAAACCGTGCCGAAGTCGTGAAGCGGGTCGAAGAAGAGCTGTTTGAGCTCTACAGCGATCCTGAGCTGAAGGAGAAGCCGAAGCAGTTGGAGCAGCGCGGCGGTGCGTATTACTCGGAAGCGGCGGTGAACCTGATGCGTTCGCTTTATAATGGCACCAACGACATCCAGACGCTGAACGTAGCCAACAACGGCATCCTCAACTTCTTGCCGGACGACGCCAGCATTGAGGTCAATTGCGTGGTCACGAAGACCGGCCCGCTTCCGCTTCCGCTGACGACTATCCCGCCCATGGCCAAGGGCTTGATCCATGCGGTCAAAACCTACGAGCAGCTCGCCATCGACGCCGCCGTCACCGGCAGCCGCGACCTTGCTTTGCAGGCGCTGGCGCATCACCCGCTGGTCCCGTCGGTCGAAGTCGCCATCAAGCTTCTGGACGAGATGCTGGAGGCGAACAAGGAGTACCTGCCGAACTTCTTCCCGCAGTAAACCTCATCGTATCGTAACCTAAGGAACTCCCCTCCCGTTGTTTATGGGAGGGGAGTTTCTGTTTGTTGCACAGATAGAAGCTCCCTAAGCTAGTTCTGCATAGACAGAAATCCTGTACAAAATGCAACATTTCCTCCATCTGACCCACAAACCTCTGAGGAAAAACCCGCCCAAAAGCGGCGCCCCACCCTCTCCCTACCCCTTTAACCCCGTCGTCGAGATCCCCTCGACGAAGTATTTCTGAGCCAGGAAGAACAGCAGGATGCACGGCACGATGCTGACAACCGACATCGCGATGACCTGGTTCCAGGAGACGGCGGAAGAGGCGTCCAGCGACAACCGCAGCCCCAGAGACACGGTGAACTTCCGTACGCTGCTGATGTAGATAATCGAGTTGAAGAAGTCGTTCCACGTCCACATGAACTGGAAGATTCCCACGGAGAAGATCGCCGGTTTACATAGCGGCAGCAGCACCCGGGTCAACACCGTAAACGAGTTGCACCCGTCGATCGTCGCCGCTTCGTCCAGGTCCCGCGGCAGGCCGCGGATAAATTGGATCATCAGGTAGACGAAAAACGCGCCGGTGGCGAAGGCCGCCGGGATGATAAACGGCAGGTACGAATCCAGCCACCCCAGCTTATTAAATAAAATATACCGAGGAATCATGATCGAAGCGTTGGGCAGCATCAAGGTGGCGATCATGATGGAGAACAGCAGCGTCTTCAGCGGGAAATGGAACCGGGCAAACCCGTACGCCACCACCACACTGGAGAGGATCGTAAACAATACGGTTGGCACGACCAGAATAAACGTATTCGCGAAGAAATCCTGGAACCCATATTGGCCCGTACCTTGCCAGCCCAACGCGTAGGCATCCCAGACGTAGCCGCTCGGCAGCAGCTTGGTGGAGCCGAAGATATCCGCATTCGTCTTAAAAGAGGACGCGAACAGCCACAGCAGCGGATACACCATGATGAGGCCCAGTACGATCAGAAAGAGGTAGTTTGCCCCTATTTTTTTCAACCTTCCGCCCGCTCTCATGTTATTTCCCCCCGTCCTCGTAATGCACCCAGCTTCCTGAGCTCTTGAAAATAACCGCCGTTACACCCATGATGATCACGAACAGCACCCAGGACAATGCCGACGCGTACCCCATATTGAAGAAGGTAAAAGCTTCCTCGTACAGCTTCAACGCGTATAGGTACGTCGATTTCAGCGGCCCCCCGCCGGTAATGACGAACGCGCCGGTGAACTCTTGGAATGCGTTGACCATCTGCATCACCAAGTTAAATAAAACGATGGGCGTCAGCAGCGGGACGGTGATTTTGAAGAACATCCGCGTTTTCGAAGCACCATCGATCGATCCGGCTTCGTACAATTCGCTTGGAATCTGCTGTAGACCGGCCAGAAACAACACCATTGAAGAACCAAACTGCCACACGGTCAGTAATCCCAGCGTATATAAGGCGACATCCGGGCTGCCCAGCCAATCGACCGGACCGAGATGGAACCGGGCCAACATGGCGTTCACAACCCCTTCCTTCATGAACAGGAAACGCCAGAGGACGGAGATCGCCACGCTCCCCCCCAGAATGGAGGGGAGATAATACACCGTGCGGAAGAAGTTGATGCCCTTCAGCTTCGCGCTCAGCAGTATGGCGATAAACAAGGCGAAGGCCAGCTTGACCGGGACGGCCAGCAGAACATAAATGCCGGTGACCTTCAGGGACTGGTAGAACTCCGGATCCCCTGTAAAAATCTTCGTGTAATTATCCCAGCCCGTCCAAGTCGGAGTGTTGACCATGTTGTAATTCGTAAACGAGTAATAAAACGAAGACAAGAACGGATACAGCTGGAACAGAAGCAACCCGATGATCCATGGTGAAATGTACAGCAGTCCGACATACTGATAGTTCCGTTTGCGTTTGATCATGGCGGACCCTCTCCCCTCCTACCGCTTAAAAACCTGCTTATTGGGTACGGTCTTTGATTTCGGCCAATTTGGTCGTCAAGCTGGCGATCAGCTCATCGGCGGCCTGCTCCGGCGTGGCTTTGTTATAGCTCACCTTCTGAATGACATCCTCCAGAATCTTCGCAACCTCTGAGTTGTTGGAGATACTGTTGTCCACGAGACCTGCGTTCTCCAGGCCCAGCTCAACCGCATTTGTGATCGCTGCGTCAATTTTGCCAGCTTCCACCGCGGCTTGTTGCGGCGATTTCACCGGCGGAATCGAGCGAACCCCGCCCAGAATAACCGCCGCTTCCGGATCATTCATGAACCAATCGAGGAATTTCACAGCCTCTTCCGGATGTTCGCTTTTCTTGCTCACAGCGATCAGCTGCGACGGACGAACGACAACGCCGGTGTTCTTGGCGTCCTTTGCGATCGCCGGGAGTGCCGTCACGATTTCTGTTCCTTCCGGAAGCACAGTTTTCAACGTTGGCAGCGTACTGCTCATCGATGTGGTCATCGGCATCTCTTGATTGATCCATTTCGGGTTCTGATCCAGCTTGCCAAAGAACAAGTCGGCTTCGCCGATCGGCTGATACACGCCTGCTTCCATCGCCTTCTGCAACCAGTCGAAGCTAGCCGCGGCATCCTCTTTCGTGAAGCCAACGGTGTAATCTTCTTTGATCCACTGCTCGCCTGTACGCTGCTTCAGCATCGTGCGGAAGTCTTGGGTTAACGCCGCGTGGTCGGCCAGGAGCAGGTATTTTCCGCTATCGGCTTCATGCAGCTTTTTGCCTTGTTCATAGAGCGTATCCCAATCCCATTGAAGGTCCGTCGGGATGCCCAGCTGGTCCGCCAACGTCTTGTTGATGATCAAGCAGTAGGCGTTAACGCCGGTCGGTACCGCCACCAGCTTGCCGTCATAGACACCGAAGTTATCCAGGAACGTGGGGTCGAACCCCGTGGCATCGAAGTCCGTCATCGTCTTCAGATCGACGAAGAAGTCTCCTTTGGTCACAAGCTCCTGTACCCACGGTAGGTCCAGCTGCATGATATCGGCCGAGGTGCCGCTGGTTAACTGGGTTTTGATCTTTTGCTCGTACCCGTCAAAACCCTGGTATTCCGCCTCAATAGTGACATTGGGCGCGATTTTCTTATACGCCTTGATCGCCTCCAGCGTGGCCGCATGACGATCCTCACCGCCCCACCAGCTGAAGCGCAAGGTCACCGGTTTCCCTGCATCCGCGGTATTCTCGCTTGGTTTGCTATTGCCTGAAGTGGAAGTATTGTTCGCCGCATTGTTCCCCCCGGACGAGCAGGCGTTCAGAAGTGCGAGAAGGAGTGCCATGGCTAAGCCAAGCGCCCAAACTTTTTTTCTTCCCATCTTACATTCTCCCCCTTAGTTCTCGATAAATTTGTAAGCGCTTTTATTATAGAATCGATTTCGGCTTCTCGTTAAGGTAGCTGTCCTTAGAAAAAGGTATCACATTTCGCGGAAATTCTACCTCAGGGTATCTTCTTGTTATAAAAAGAATCGTTTCTTCAGATGTTTGCTCGAAGTGGATAAAACGCTTACATCCAATTTCAGACGATCTGCTATAATCGATGTAAGCCATTACATTGACTTCATAGAAGCCGGGGGGAGCGAATGTATAACCTGTTGATCGTAGATGATGAAGCGGAGACGCGCGAAGCATTGTCGAGTTATTTTCCGTGGAACGAAGTGGGTTTTCAGGTCGTCGGCCAGGCCAACAACGGACAAGAGGCGCTCCGTCTGATCGCCGAGGGCGAACGCGTGGACATCGTGCTGACGGATATTAAAATGCCGGTGATGTCCGGGATCGAGCTAGCTGAGCAGCTGTACAACCACCGGCGCCAGATCAAGGTCGTTTTCCTCAGCGGTTACCGGGATTTCGAATATGCCCAGCAAGCCTTACATTACCGTGTTATCAACTACGTCTTAAAGCCAGCCAAATATCATGTGCTCCTGGACGTCTTTGGCAAAATCAAAGAAGAGCTGGAGGCGGAAGCGACTCCGGAGAAATTGGAATCCGAGCCGGGGTTGGATGCCTGCCCGCCTGGACATGGGGGCGAAAGCCTGATCATTCAGAAGATCAAGGAATACGTCAAAACCAACTATAAAGACGCCTCTCTGGAGGAGGTCGCGCGGCGGGTACATATGAACGCCAATTATTTAAGTTTCTTCTTCAAGCAGAAGACCGGGCAAAATTTCTCCGATTACGTGCTGCAAACCAAGATGGAAATGGCCGTCAGCCTGCTTCGCGACGTGAGTTACAAAACGTACGAGATCAGCGAGATCGTCGGCTACAGTAACGCCAAAAATTTCACGCGGACGTTCAAAAGCTATTACGGCCAAACGCCCAGCGAATACCGGAACGGCACCGCCAGCCCATGAGGGACAAATATTTCGCCAAACAACTGACCGCGTTTCTCGTTCCACTGCTCGTGCCGATCATCCTGCTTGGCTCGCTGTCCTTCCTGACGACGCAGCACGACGTTAAGAAAGACATCAATCAGAACAGCAGCTTCCTGCTTCATCAATCGCAAACCCAGCTGGAGATGATCCTGAACGAGATCGATACGCTGTACTTGGCGCTCTACGACAATACCGCGATCTTCAATGAACTGTCGTCCGTGCTGAAAAATCCGCATTACACCTACGAAAGCTCCACCTCTTACCGGATTATCTCCAGCTTCTTGAACGGATTCACCAGCTCCAAGCCGTACATCCAATCCTTCTACTTGTATGTCGACAACCCGTATCAACGCTTCCTGTCGTCGGTGGGAGGACTGGTGACACTGGACCATTTTTACGATACCGCCTGGTACGATGCCTTTATGGATTATTCCGGCCCGCCTGCAAAGTGGACTTCTCGCCGGGACATCAAGTTTTATGACTTCGAATCGGACGCGACGCCCATCGTCACCTTCTATAACGTGCTGGTGCCGCAGAAGATTGCCATCATCCTGAATATAAAGCCGAAGTATATCGAGAGTATTTTGGACGACATCACCAAATACCCGGATCAGCAGCTGTTCGTGCTGGATGAAGAGAACCACGTGATTTTCTCCAACCATCATGGCGGTCGTCTTCGGGAGGGCGAAATCCAATCTATTGCCGAGAATCCGGCATCTTTCTTCGACATGGACACGCCCCAGGGTAGGGTGAACGTGACCAAAGTCGAGTCCGAACGGTACAAATGGAAATACGTCTCGGTGATCCCGCATAGCGAGCTGTATAAGACGCCAACGCGCATTTTCAACTACACACTGGTGTTTGCCGCTATCGCCGTCGCCTGCGGATTCGCGCTGACGTTTTACTTGATTCGCCGCAACTACAAGCAGCTCAAGATGATTCGCACGCTCATTAAATCAGCCGACGACAGCCGAGTGCTGTTAAAGGCCCCGTTGAAGGTCCGGGACGAATACTCCTACATCATCCAGAACATGATCACGCATTTCATCGAACACCGGTACATCAAAACCCAGCTGCTGGAGAAAAAATACCGCCTTCAGGTCATGGAGCTGCTTGCGCTACAATCGCAGATCAATCCGCATTTCCTGTATAACACGCTGCATTCGGTGTACTGGGAGTCCGTGGCATTGACCGGCAAGCCGAATAAAGCCAGCGAGATGATCGAGGACTTGTCCGACATCCTCTCCTACTCGTTCAGCGACCCGACCAAGATCGTCACCTGGGGCGAAGAAATCGCCAACACCGTCAGCTACGTCAATATCCAGCGAAAAAGGTACAAAAACAAGTTCGACGTCCAGTTCGAATACGAGGAGGAGATCACCCGTCTGTACACGATCAAGCTGGTGCTGCAGCCTTTGGTCGAGAACAGCATCTACCACGGCATCAAGGAGAAAGACGGGCAAGGGCTCATCAAGGTGAAATTACGACGGAAAGAGGAGCAACTGATCATTACGGTGATCGACAATGGCTGTGGTATCCCGCCGGAGGAGCTGCGCCAGCTCACCCGGAGGCTACATTCCAATGAGGAGCGGACGAAGCATGTCGGCCTGTACAACACGTGCAAGCGGCTAAGACTAACCTATGAGCACGAATTTACTTTCCGGATGCGCAGCAAGCCGGGGTTAGGCACGATGGTGGAATTAACCGTGCCTGCGGTGGAGGAGCGGCCCCTGGCTGAGCGCGAGTGAGCCCGTACTACTCCCAATTACCGCGAACGCCCGCCGCTAAACATCCGCTGCTCGCGCCGGTAGCTTTGCGGCGAGACTGCCTTGGCCTTCTTAAACACGCGGCCGAAGTGGGTCACGCTTTGGTAGCCGACGCGATACGCGATATCGGTCACGGGCAGCTCCGTCTCGCCCAGCAGCGTACAGGCTTCCTCGATGCGGACACGGTTGATATAGGCGACCAGCGTTAGCCCCGTAACCCGGGGGAAAATATGACTCAGGTAATAGGGACTGAGGTGGAAACGGCCGGCCAGCTCGCCGAGGCTTAGATTCTCTTCGTAATGCGCATTGATGTAGCGGGCGACTTCGGAGATTTCCCGGTAAGGGCGCTTCCCGCCTCCCTCTTCCCCATCGTGGGTTGGCCGTCCCTGCGCCATGCGGAGCAGGTTGAGCAGCAGTTCGGCCAGCAGCAGGCGGCCATACTCCTCATACCCGTTCGCCTGCTGCTTCTGCTCCGTCAGCATACGGGCCAATAACGGCTGCACGAGATGTTGCTCTTCGGTGCTTAAACGCAGAACCGGATACCGTTCGAAGAGCTGCTCCAGCTCTTCCTCCCTTCCGGGAAGCAACATACTCACCGCCTCTGTGCGGAAGTTCACCAGCAACCGCTCATGGGATTGCGACAGCTTCCCGGACGGGGAAGTTTTATGCAGCACGTTGACCGGGATCAGCACGAGGTCGCCCGCGCAAATGCGGTAGATTTGATCCTTGATGAAATAACACCGTTCCCCGGACACGAGATAATAAATTTCCCACGCATCGTGAAAATGCTCCCCCTCCATCGAGAACCGTCCCGGCTGCTTCGCCGCCTCAATGAACAGCATCCGGCGAATCGGCGCCAACTGCCCCTCCATCGTCAAATCGCTAACCCCCTCGTTTAATTAACAGCAAAAAATGTAGACTAACAGCTCAAATTAACAAAATTCGTGCGGTAACTTTTCTATTATTGCTCTATGTTTATTGTAACATCATTCAAGGGAGTGAACGAGATATGCAAGAAGCAACAACGGTCAAAAACTTGAAAATCGCCTATATTGGCGGCGGCTCGCGCGGCTGGGCATGGGGACTGATGAGCGACTTGGCTTTGGAACCGGCGCTTTCGGGGCATGTGGCCTTATACGATATCGACTTAGCAGCGGCGCAAGCGAATGAAGTGATTGGTAACCGCTTGCAAAATCATCCTGATGCGGTAGGACGTTGGCGTTACGAGGCGGTACCGACACTGCCGGAAGCACTGAAGGGCGCCGACTTTGTGATCATCTCCATCCTTCCCGGCACGTTCGAGGAAATGCGCTCGGATGTACATACGCCGGAAGCTTACGGCGTCTACCAATCCGTTGGCGATACCGTCGGTCCGGGCGGCGCGATTCGCGCGATGCGCAGCATCCCGATGTACGTGGAGATCGCCGAAGCGATCCGCGACCATGCGCCAAACGCTTGGGTCATCAACTACACGAACCCGATGAGCGTGCTGACCCGCACCTTATACAAGGTCTTTCCGGGCATCAAAGCCTTCGGCTGCTGCCATGAGGTCTTCGGCACGCAAGAGCTGCTCGCCGAGATGCTGCAGGAGATGGAGGGGCTGACCGATGTCCGCCGCCAAGATATCGAAGTGAACGTGCTGGGGATCAACCATTTCACCTGGCTGGACCGGGCTTCCTATCGCGGTACCGACCTGTTCCCGATCTATCGGGCTTTCACAGAGAAGTATGCTGAAGAAGGCTTTAGCGCCCATGGTCAAAAAGACCACTGGATGAACAACAGCTTCACCTCGGCGAACCGCATCCATTTCGACCTGTTCCGCCGCTTCGGCCTGATTGCCGCCGCCGGTGACCGCCATTTGGCCGAATTCATGCCGAACACATGGTATCTGCGAAGCCCCGAGCACGTGAAGCAGTGGAAATTCGGTCTGACGACCGTGGCCTGGCGGATCGACAATCTGCAGAAGCTGCGCGAGCGCAGCCGCCGGCTTGTTGCCGGCGAGGAGTCGTTCTCGCTCAAATCCAGCGGCGAGGAAGGCATTGCCATGTTACGCAGCTTAACCGGCGCTAGCGCCCCGATGATCACCAACGTCAATCTGCCGAACCGCGGCCAGATGACCTCACTGCCGCTGAACGCCGTCGTCGAGACGAATGCCGTGTTCAGTGCGGACAGCGTCCAGCCCGTGCTGGCGGGCAGCCTGCCGGAGGACATCAACAATCTCGTCACCCGTCATGTCTACAACCAGGAGGCCATCCTCAAGGCGGCTATCAACAAAGACCGCGATCTGGCCTACCGCGCGTTCCTGAACGACCCGCTGCTTTCCGGCCTCACGCCGGACCAAGCGGAGGAGCTGTTCACGACGATGCTGAATAACACCAAGGCGTATTTGCCGGGGTGGGAGTTATAGCATAATAAATACCGCCCGGGGTTCGCCATCCCCGGGCGGTACATGCTTGTCTGAGTCTATAAATGTATGCGAAAAACCGAATACATTTCACCGTTTATGCCGTTTTCAACGGAATGTATTCGAATTTTCATACACATTCCCGTCCCAGAAGGTCAATCGGCCAGAATCTATATGAAATATCGTATACAATTTCAAATTTGGTTCCATCCGCAGCACATTGTATTCGAAAAATCATATCCAATTCAACGGATGGGGCCACATATACACGCTAGCCCAACCTAGGCGGGTTCCAAAACATCAAACGGCCCCCTCCCGCCGCCACCTACCGCTCGCTCAACACATCCCACGGCGTGGGCCGGTCGTAATACGTTTCGCAAAGCTTGAACTCGCTGTCCCGGAAGAAGCAGCCGCGGTCTTCCATGGAGCCGCGAACGGACATCTTGGCCAAGTCGAGCATATTGTGTTCGCGGCTAAGGTGAGCCAGATACGTCCGCTTCAGGCGGCCGTTCAAGATCTCGCTCATCAACTCGCCGGTTGCATCGTTGGACAAGTGTCCCAGGTCGCCGAGAATGCGGCGTTTGATGTTCCACGGGTAACGTCCCATCCGCAGCATCTCGATATCGTGATTCGCCTCGAGCACCAACACGTCAGCGTCGCAGATCGCTTCCTTCACCTTGTCGCTGGCGTAGCCGAGGTCGGTACATACGCTCAGCTTCTCTTTGCCATCGTAAAAGTTGTAGCCCACCGGCTCGGCGGCATCATGCGAGATGGCAAACGACTCCACGCGGAGCGAGCCGAAATCGCGAGTATCCCCGGTACCCAAGATGCAGCGCTGGTCGTCCGCGAGGTTCCCGATTGCTTTTTCCATAGCGGCCCACGTCTTCTCGTTTGCATAGATCGGCAGATTGTATTTTCGCGCCACCGCGCCTAGGCCCTTGATATGGTCCGAATGCTCATGCGTAACCAGAATTCCCGTCAGTTCCTGCCCGGTCACCCCGCGCTCCATCATCAGCTCATCGATGCGTTTGGCACTAAAGCCGGCATCGACCATCAGCGTGACTTCCCCGTTCGCAACTAACGTTGCATTGCCCGTCGAACCACTCGACAGCACCGAAAATCGTATCCCCATAATCTCCCATTACTCCTTCGTTTTCTCTGTGTTCGGACTGATGACATCGCCGCTGATGCCTTGCACGTAATACTCCTTGCCGCTCTCCAGCATAAACCTCCATGCCGGCGCGGCCGGCAGATGAGCATCCGAATCGAACACCTCGCCGTAATAGCCCAACTCCACTTCCGTAACGACCGAGCCTTCCGGAAGGAAGTTCTCGATCAGGTTCCCTAGCGCTTTCGAGGCGGACAGCACGCGTTGCGGCTTCTCCTCCTCCGGATAGGTGATCTCAATCGCCCGGCGCTGGTACGAAATGATCTTCTGATTGCTATTGAACAGCTTTAGCTCAATTTTGAAAAGCGGCCATTTCCCGTCGACCAAAGGATGCAACACAAACACGTCTGAACTGCTCGCCACTTCGTCATATCGATAATCGCTGATGTCCGGCAAGCTCGCCTTCAGTGCAGCCGCCAAATCCCTCGGCGTAAAAATCAGCCTGCTATCAACCGGCACCGACAGGTCGGTCAGTTTACCGCTTTGCGAATCGTCCACGAACCGGTAGGCGATCTTCGGCAGCTCCGGCGTTTCCATCGGAATCTTGGCAAGCACACGAATGTTCTTCTCGTCCATCGCTTGCTGCGTATTATTCTCCAGGGCGGTGATATCCAGGTTGGAGTCGGCCTGCTCGCGCAGATCGTTCCACAGCTGATAACCCAGCACCAGATTCAACAGCAAAAAGGCGTAAATCAATACGTTTTTCGCCCGACCCCAATCCATGGTTCGTCCCCCTTTCGTATAGATTCGATTCTCTCATGCCGTACCGAAACGTGACGTAACGGACCGTAGTGACGTTAATGGTGTATTTCCCGTCGATATCCCAGCCTAACGGACTCCAGTGACCCTATTCGCACTCTATCGAAACAAATTGGGCTCGACCCAGCCGAATAACGTCTCCTGGGTCCGTTAGCACGAAGATCCCCCAAACTTTGGCCCAATAGCGCCTCCTGAGTCCGTTAAAAAGTAACGTTTGACGTGGAAGAGGCTACGAAATGACTAAGTTACTCGTTTGCATTTGCAGCATCATTCCCACTAGCACCGGCACCAGCATTCCCACCAGCAGCATCAACGCCAACATCTGCGCCTACGCCAGCGTTAGTTCCAGCATCCCCGCCTACGCCGGCATCCTCATTCACACCCGCCTCGGTCTTCTCCACCGCGCCCAAGCTGAGTACCCGGGTCGCGCCATTGCTGAGCTCGACGACCCAAGTTGGCTTCAGCAGCAGGCCCTTTTCAGTGAGCGACGGCAAGTACGCCGGGTACAACCCGGCGATGCCGGCCTCCGCCCGAAGCGCTGCAATTTGCTCACGAAGCACCTTGCCGCCCGGCAGGGAGACAACTTTCTTCTCCCAGTTGCCGCCGGAGCCGTAAATCAGCGACCGCTCATACCCGGTAATCGTGCCTTGGCGCATTTCAAGCGTGATCGCCCCGTAGTGGAACGTCGACAGGTCGATAATCGGGAAAGCGCCGAACTGCCCGGTCCCATAATACTGCTGGAACACAACCCGATGCTGGTCTTCCTCGATACCGTCACTCGTTTGTTCCAACCGGTATTTCCCGTTCCAGCCGCCATACTGGTTGACGAAATCAATCGCCGACAGCACGTTTTTGCTCGGGCTGTTCTCGCCTGCCGAGGGAGCGGCCGGATCGGTGTAGTTGATCCAGTTCCGGTTTTGCTTGACCTGAAGGCTGCGTTTACTGTCCGTGTAAATTTCGGAGCCGTCCTTTTCCCGGATATAACGGGTGATGCTCGGATCAAAGAACAAGCTTCGCTGCATCTGCTCCGTCGTATACAACCCGATATTCAATCCCGTTTCGACCAGGTCGACCGGCTCCTCCGGAATATAGTAGCCATCCGTCAAAGTATACGGCACCCAATCCTTGCCGAAATCGACCTGCTGCTGGACGTCCTGCACCGTCAAGTCGGCTTTGGTCGCTTCGTACACGACGTCACCCCGAGAGCTAAAGAAAAAGACGCGCACCTGGTCATCGGTTCCCGTGTTGAAGATCAGCAGCCGGTTGACGTTCTCCGCGTCAAACAGCGGGTCCGGCGCTATCTGCATGACCTTCTGCAGGAGCTGCACTGGCACGCCTCCGCCAAATTCCAGCTCCACGCCGATATCTTTGCTGCGAATGTCCGACCACTGGATATTGTCGATGTCATACCGCTGGAAACCTTCGAACTGACGGCCCTTCAGCCGGTTGTAAATCAGATTGTAAAACGTCGAATCCGGGTAAAACACGGTGTGCCGCTCCTCGCCCATATGTACGGCAATTTGCGCCGGAAAGAGCATCACATCGGCCTCCTGGGTCGTCCCCATATTCTCCGTGCGGATGTAGTCGCTCTCCGATTTGACCACCGGATTGCTGCCCGGCAATTGATAGATCAGGAAATAACTCTGTACCAGGCTGCACGCGACCAGCAAGGCCAGCGCCAGCGATTTGACCCTTTCCTTCATCGCGCTTCGCCTCCTTGCTTCTCTGCCGGCAGCGTAAAGGTCACCTTGGTGCCTTTGCCGAATTCCGATTGCAGAGATATGGTTCCGCCGTGGGCGCGCACAATTTCCCGGGCAATGGACAATCCCAAGCCCGTCCCGCCCATATTCCGTGAACGCGCCTTATCGACGCGATAAAACCGTTCAAATATTCGGTCCAGGTCCTTCTTCGGAATCCCGATCCCGGTATCCTGTACCGAAATCGCCAACTGGCGATCATCGGTCAAGTGTGCTTCCAGTGTGATAGTGCCGCCTTCCGGCGTGTACTTCATCGCATTGGAGATCAGGTTGTCCAGCACCTGGTCGATCTGGTCACGGTCGATCCAAGCCGTATCCACGTCACTGGCGATAAACAGCGTTGGCTTGATCCCTTTCTCCTGCATCTGAAAAGAAAACCGATCCGCCACATCCTCCAGCATCTCCATCACGTTCGTCGGCTGCTTACGAAGTTCGGCCTCTTGGGAATCGAAGCGCGACAGGTGCAGCAGGTCGGTGACGAGGCGGATCATCCGCTCGGTCTGATTCTGAATCACAGACACGAACCGCGGCCCAAGCTCCGAATCCTCCATTGCGCCGTCCTCCAGCGCTTCCGTATAGCTCTTGATCGTTGTCAGCGGCGTCCGCAACTCATGCGACACGTTGGCCACGAACTCCCGCCGCGAGGCCTCCAGCTTCTCCTGCTCGGTGACGTCCTGAAGCACGGCGATCGTGCCGATGATCCCGATTTCCCGCCGATGAATCGGCGTAAACGTCACCCGGATGAGGAAAACATCGCCATCCGGCCCGGTATTTTCGAGAATCGTTGAGTGCATCGTCCCTTGCTCCAGCACATCCCGTTCCTCTTCCGGCAGGTTCATCAGCGACATGATATCGGCCCGGTCGAGCGCCGTATCCGGTGTCCCCAGCATCTCGCTCGCACGCCGGTTCATCAAGATGACCCGTCCGGTCTCGTCGGTCGCGATCACTCCGTCGCTCATGTTCGTGAGGATCGAGGCGAGCTTCTCCTTCTCTTCCTCGTTCTGCGCCAGCGCATCGCGAAGTCGGCTGGTCATATAGTTAAATGCCTTACTGAGCTGCCCGATCTCATCGTTGCCAAGCACGGGCATTTTCTGGTGGAACTCCCCTTCGGCCACCGCCGTGGCACGCCGGGTCAGCTCCTTAATCGGCGAGGTGATCGTATGCGCTAAGATGACGCCAAGCACCGCCGTCAGCCCCAGCGCCAGCAAGATCCCGGAAATAAATATATTATTAATCCGCTCCATCGTACTGTACAGCTCGCTCATCGACGCCGCGATGTAGATCGCGCCGACGATTTTTCCACTGCTGACCACCGGCTTGGCGACGACCTTCTTCCGGACGTTATCCTCATCGATGATATATTCCTCGTTGTCGCGGATGCCTTGCAGGGCCCGGCTCACGACCGTCTGCGTGTTCTTCGTGCCCACGTAATCGGCGTGGGACGGCTTGGACGTCGTCAACACCTTGCCACTCGCATCAAGCACCTGAATTTCAGCCCCGCCGATGTTAAACAGGTTGTTCACCAGCACGCGCAAATTCTCCATCGATTCTTCCGCCGACTCTCCAGTCACGCCCAGGTTTTGCGCCGCCAGCACAGAGAGCAGCTCCGCCCGCTCCTGCAGCTCCTTCGTGAAGTTGCTGGTCAGCGAGGTCTTCATCGCGCTCACGAAATACACCCCGATCAACTGCATGGCGATCAGGATGAGGAGCACGTAGATGATGATCAGTTTGGCCTGGATGGTGCGAAAAAAAGAGGGCAGATTCATTCTAGAGTCCACCCGCCTTGGAGCTACGCATCATATACCCCAATCCCCGCCGCGTCAAAATGTATTCCGGCTTGCTCGGATCCTTCTCGATCTTCTCACGCAACCGGCGAATCGTCACGTCCACCGTACGAACATCGCCAAAATACTCGAAGCCCCATACCGCTTGCAGCAGGTGTTCACGCGTCATCACTTTCCCGGCGTTCTTAACCAGATAATGCACGAGCTCGAACTCCCGGTGCGTCAGGTCCAGCGGTTCGCCGTTCTTATGGACCGTGTACATGTCCGTATCGATGAACAGCTCAAATAAGCTGATGCCTTGCTTTGTCTCCTCCGCACCTTCGGTCGCCGCCGCCTTCTGCTGACGGCGCATCTGCGCCTTCACCCGAGCCAACAGTTCCCGCGTACTGAACGGCTTCGTGACGTAGTCGTCGGCGCCCAGTTCCAGCCCCAGCACCTTGTCGATCTCCCCGTCCTTGGCCGTCAGCATGATGATCGGCGTTTCGAGCTTCGCCCGCACCTCCCGGCACACGTCCATCCCGTCCTTGCCGGGCAACATCAAATCGAGCAGGATCAGATCCGGTTGCTCGGAGAACGCGAGTCGAGTGGCCTCAATCCCGTCGAAGGCGAGAACGACCTCGTAACCCTCTTTTTCCAAATTAAATTTCAAAATATCCGCAATGGGTTTCTCATCATCCACGACCAGAATTTTTCCTTGCATGACTTCGTTCACCCCAACTTTCAGCCATGGGCTTTTGCTCCCTCTATCTTACCATATCTGACGCCGCATCAGCTATCCGCCGATCCGGTAACGATTGACAACGCCGATTTCGGGGTAAATAAGGGTTAAGGCAAAAAAAAGCCCGCCTCCCTCACGGGTTGCGGGACTGATCTTCTATCTTATAGATACTTCATCGGGTTCTGAATGCTGCCGTTCTTATGAATCTCGAAATGAAGATGCGTACCGGTCGAGCGCCCGGTGTTGCCCATGACGCCGATCTTGTCGCCCTTCTCGACAACTTGCCCTTTCTTCACGCTGATCTTGCTTAAATGGCCATACAGCGTCTCATACCCGTTCTTGTGATCAATGATGATGCAGTTGCCGTAGCCCGTCTTCGTCCCGACAAAAGAGACCACCCCGTCATCGGCGGCGAGGATATTGCGTTTCGAGGACACGAGGTCGACGCCTTTATGCGTCCGCCCCCAGCGCTCGCCATAGCTGCTTGTCATCTTGGCGCTGGATACCGGCCAGGCAAACTGCCCGGAACCTTCGCCCAGCACGACCTTCGTGCCGCGCACGACGATCTTCGGTGACGATTTCTTGGTGACCTCCTGGCCTAACCATTCTTCATCCACGACCATGCCGTTGTCCTTCGTGATCCGATACTCCATCGTTTTCAGGCCGCTGGTCCCCGGCGAGACGACCTTGGTCTCTCCAGATCGCATGCTGGCGTTCGTCTTGACGACCACCTGCGGTTCGGTGACGATCTCTTCCGTCACATGCTCCACGGTGCGAACCGTCAGCGCCGGTTGGACCGCCTTCACATTCAGCAACGTTCCAATCTGCAGCGTCAGCTCTTCAATCCCGGGATTGTTCGCGAACAACTCCTTCTGAGACACATCAAAACGGGCCGCAATCGACGAGATCGTGTCCCCTTCCTGTACCTCATATTGAATGGCTTCCTCGTCTCCCTGAAGAATCTTACGTACAGCCTCCTCAGGGCTCAGTACCTTGTTCGGATCTGATTTGATCTCACCCTGCGCCACCTCTTCGGCGATTTCCACCGTTTCCAGCGTCGTGTTGGATGCCTTTGTTTTGGCCCCCGCCGTCGCGTTGCCTCCGGTGCGTTTTACTTTCGCTGCCAGCGTGCTGGCTGCCACATCCGGTGCATATTTCGTTTTGACCCGGTCCAGCACTTCCCGTGCCGCCTCCTGATCCTTCACGACAGCAATCACTTTGCCGTCCACCTTCAGCTCAACGCCTTTGGCATAGCCGGTCAACATCCCGTACAGCTCATTGAGTGTCGAATCCGCATCGACTTCCGCTTTGTAGGCCTGCTCCGGTTTGGTGGTAATGTCCTCGGTATTCACCGCCATCTCCACTTCCGGGTACTTCTGTTTATATTCTTGCTCTTTGCGTTTAATCAGAGCCTGTAATTGCGATTCGCTCGCGATCGTGCCAATTTCCTTCCCGCCGACAAAAACCCGGTAATAAGCTACCGTATTGGCTTTGACATATTGCTGCCCTGCCAAATAAACCGTACCGGCGATCAATACCACCGCTGCCCCTGCCAGGGCGACCTTGCGGGATTTAAGAAGATGGGGCCATTTCCGCCCATTCTCTGCTTCGGATATCTCTGAATCGTTTTCCGGGCGGCTGTGTTGCTCCTGCGTTCGAGAGTTTTCTCCGCGCCACAGCTGCCAACGTTTTCCCGTAAAACCTTTCATACCGATCTCCTTTATTCATCGACTCGATTCGACTTAAAATGGTTTCAAAATTTTAACCTTTTACCGCTATTGTTAACTTTAACACAGCCCAGCAAGGGATTTCAACCTTGGGCCAAAATGCAAACAACCCGCTTAACGAAGCGGGTTATCGCGACTTTAGCGGCATCTCGGCCGTTTTTTTAAATTTACAATCCTGTGAATGTTAACGCTGACATTCCCTGTAGACCGGGGGTTTGGCATTACTTTTTTAACAATTCCATGACCTTGGCATATTCCGTCTTGTCCAGATGTTTAGATAGCATTTGCTCGATGTTCATCATCTCCGTCTCGGTCAGTCCGCCCTCTAAAGCGACGGTTAAAATTTGCATCTCCTCCTGCGGCAGCTTCTTCATGAGGATCGCAAAAATCTCCTCCTTCTGCTTATCGGGCAGTTCCTCCTTCTTGGCGACGAGATCATCCGGCGTCACCACGACTTGCTGGTCCTCGCCTAAGGCATCGCCGGCACTCATTCCGCCCATGACCGGCAAAGCGTCCTCCGGCGCATTCCCATTCGGATCCGTCTCGTTGGCATCCTTGCCCGTACTCCCGGATGGGGGATTCCCGCTAGTCTCCGATGTCTTACCACTGGGAGTCCCGTTCTTCTCTCCACCACCGCCGGACGGATCTGTCGAATTATCCCCGGTCTTGTTCGAGTCGGCGTCGGCGACGGAGCTACTGTCGACTTTGTCTGCGTTATCCCCTGGATCGGTCTCCCCCTCTACCTTACCGGTACGGTCTGAATCCTTACCGAACCCCAACATCCCCTTCATGATCCCACCAAAGCCGGGAGCCTGTCCGGTGACCGGCAGGTTATAACTGCTCATAAGCGATTGGATGTACGAATTGACGATATATCCCGTCGTGGCAACGGTCAATAGACTGACCGCTACAATCGTTACGCATAATTTCAAGATCCATCCGAGCCATTTCATCGTTTTACCCTCCTACTGCCTAAGAATCTAGTCTCTCAACCTCCAGTATGGACGGAGAAACCCGATTTCAACCTTGGTTTAGTAGGCAAAACTAGAAAAAGAAGCCGTCGACAGCGCGATGTTTCCATCCTCTATCGGCGGCTCCTATAGGTTCATAGTCTAAGGTTTGCTTATTCGTAGATCGGCAGCACTTGATTCGTTTGGCTGCGGTTGCGACCGACCGAGAAAATCGCGATCGGTACACCAGTCGACTCGGATACGCGATTGACGTAATTGCGGGTGGTCTCAGGGAGATCCTCCAGCGTTTTCGCCCCGGAAATGTCCTCCGACCAGCCCGGCATTTCTTCGTACACCGCTTCGCATTCGGCAAGCATTTTCAGACTAGCCGGGTAGTGCGTGATAATCTCGCCGCGGTATTTATACCCGGTGCAGATCTTCACAGTTTTCAGCCCAGTCAGCACGTCCAGCGAGTTCAGGGACAACCCGGTCAACCCGCTGACACGGCGCGTATGGCGGACAACGACGCTGTCGAACCAGCCAACCCGGCGCGGACGCCCGGTCACGGTCCCGTACTCGTGGCCGGTTTCGCGGATCATGTGGCCAACTTCGTCGAACAGCTCCGTCGGGAACGGGCCGTCGCCGACACGAGTTGTGTACGCCTTAGCCACGCCGATAATCTGGTGGATTTTCGTCGGACCCACGCCGCTGCCATTGCAGACTCCGCCTGCCGACGGATTGGACGAGGTTACGAATGGATACGTCCCTTGGTCGATGTCGAGCATGACGCCTTGCGCGCCTTCAAACAATACCTTCTCGCCCGCATCAATTGCTTCGTTCAAAATCACCGACGTATCGGCTACGTACGGACGAATGATTTCTGCGTATTCCAGGTACTGCTTCAGCACTTCCTCCACGTCGAGAGGCTGGCCGCCATAGACGGTCTCGATCAGATGATTCTTCTCCTTCATTGCATGGCGCAGCTTCGCCTCGAACTCCTCCGCATCCATCAAATCGGCAATCCGAATCCCGCTGCGGGAGGCCTTATCCATATAAGCCGGGCCGATCCCTTTCTTGGTTGTTCCAATCTTGTTCTCGCCCTTGCGTTCTTCCTCCAAAGCATCCAGGACCAAATGATATGGCAGAATCACGTGGGCCCGGTCGCTGATGACCAAATTCTTCGCGCTGAACCCGTTCTCTTCCACGTAATTGATCTCCTCGATCAATGCCGCCGGATTGATGACGACCCCGTTTCCAATAACACAACGTTTATTTTGATTGAAGATGCCTGACGGAATCAAGGTGAGTTTGTACTTCTTGCCGTCGATAAGAATGGTGTGACCGGCGTTGTTACCGCCTTGATAACGGGCCACCACATCGGCGCTATCCGCCAAGAAATCCGTGATTTTACCTTTACCTTCGTCTCCCCATTGCGTTCCCACAACGACTACCGTTGACATGTACATTCCCCCGCCCGGTGCGTCAAGCACCTGTATTTGAACATTGCAAAAGACAGCCTTTCGATTGCTGATGCTTCCCTGCAAACCTTAGGCCGATGCGACATTACACCTGTTGTACGCGCTAACAAACGTTCCGCTGTCGTCAAACCGAAGTTGATCTATCGCTTTAACGCAGCAATACCAGTTTAACAGTCTCCATTTTCAAAGTCAAATTAAAAAGCGAACGATTATTCGATCGCATTTTACAAATGTTCGGAATTAATTCATGAATCCAGCAAAAAAGGGCGACGCATTAGGTCAGCCCTTAGAATCCGATATAGCTAGATGATGATCGATTATTGATGAGTTCCATATGAAGAAGTTCCGTACTTAGGCTACCCCGCAAAGGCGTCCGCATGAGCCCGCTCATAGTTGGCGAACTTGTTGAAGTTCTTCAAGAAGACGAGCTCAACCGTCCCAACCGGGCCGTTCCGCTGTTTCGCGATGATGATCTCGATGATGTTCTTCTTCTCTGTCTCCTGGTTGTAGTAATCATCCCGGTACAGGAACGCTACGATATCGGCATCCTGCTCGATGGAACCGGATTCCCGAAGGTCGGACATCATCGGACGCTTGTCCTGCCGCTGCTCGACGCCCCGGCTTAACTGAGACAAAGCAATAACAGGCACTTCCAGCTCCCGGCCGATTTGCTTCAGCGTCCGGGAAATTTCCGAGACCTCCTGCTGCCGGTTCTCGCCGGGTTTGCCCCGGCCCTGAATCAACTGCAGGTAGTCAATCACGATCATGCCCAGGCCGCGTTCCTTCTTGAGCCGGCGGCATTTCGCCCGGATATCGGCAACGGTGATCCCCGGAGTGTCATCGATATATATATCCGCTTCCGACAAGGCCGCAATGCCCATCGTCAGCTTTGACCAGTCGTCATCGCTCTTGAAATCGCCGGTACGCATGACGCTGGCGTCAAGGTTGGCCTCGGCGCAGATCATCCGCTGTACCAGTTGAGCCGCGGACATCTCCAGACTGAAGATCGCCACGGTCTCTTTAGCGCGCACCGCCACATTTTGTGCAATGTTCAAGGCGAATGCCGTTTTACCTACGGATGGCCGCGCCGCTACGATAATCAAGTCGCTGCGCTGGAATCCCGCGGTCATTCTATCCAAATCCACGAATCCGGATGGAATCCCGGTTGTCGTTCCGCGGTTCTGATGCAGCAACTCAACGCGATCGAACACTTCCATCAGCACGTCGCGAATGGCGATAAACCCGCTGCCCGAGCGGCGGTTGGAAATCTCCAGAATGCGCCGTTCGGCATCGCTGAGCATATCGGCCACGTCTTCGCCGCCGGAATAACCGTCGCTGACGATTTGCGTCGCCGTACGGATCAACCGCCGCAGCATTGATTTCTCTTCAATGATCCGTGCGTAATAATCCACGTTGGCCGCCGTCGGCACGGCATGGGCCAGCTTGGCCAAATAGCTGACGCCGCCGATCTCTTCGAGTTCGCCGCGGTCCTTCAGCTTCGAGGTCAGCGTGACGAGGTCGATCGGCTTGCCTTCCTCGCCCAGCTGAACCATCGCTTCAAAGATCAATTGATGAGGCTTATCGTAAAAATCCTCGGTCCGCACCCGCTCCATCGCGGAGATGAGCGCTTCCGATTGCAGCAGTACCGCCCCGAGTACCGCTTGTTCAGCTTCTAGGTTTTGCGGGGGGATCCGGTCAAAAAACAGATCTCCGCTCATCTTATTCCTCCGTAACGTGAACCTTAAGCGTCGACTTCACTTCCGGGTGAAGCTTCACCGGCACTTGCGTTACGCCTAGAGTCCGGATCGGATCATGCATTTCGATTTTACGCTTATCGAGCTTCACGCCGGCTTTTTCCAGCGCCTCCGCGACTTGCTTGCTGGTAATCGCGCCAAACAAGCGGCCTCCCTCGCCAGCTTTCGCTTTCAACTGTACGGTCATTTCCTCCAGCTTCTTGCCGAGCTGGACCGCCTCTTCCTTCTCCTGCGCTTTGCGCTTCAGTTCGGATGCCGCTTGCTGCTCCAGCGTCTTCACATTACCTTCGGTAGCCGGACGAACCAGTCCCCGTGGCATCAGGAAGTTCTGTGCATAACCTTCCGATACCTCTTTAACTTCCCCTTTTTTTCCTTGGCCTTTGACATCCTTCAAAAAGATCACTTTCATTCGAATAACCCCTCTTCCTTCTCTATTTCATCCAGCACGGCGAGCAATCGTTTCTCCGCTTCCGTCTGGGTTCCTTCCAATTGAACAGCTGCATTCGTCAAGTGTCCTCCACCGCCGAGCCGCTCCATGACCACCTGGACATTCATGCTCCCGAGCGAACGGGCGCTGATCCCAATCAGGCCGTCCGGCCGCTCGCTGATCACGAACGAAGCAAGTACGCCCGTCATATTCAGCAGCGTATCCGCCACTTGGGCGATCAACAGCTGCGGGATTTTGCGGTTCGTCTCCGTCACCGCCAAGGCGATATGCCCGTGGATCATGCGGGCATGCTTGATGATGTCGGCCTTGGCGATGTACTCCTGCAAGTCTTCCTTCAACAATCGCTGCACCATCACCGTGTCCGCCCCGTTTCGACGGAGGAACGCCGCAGCCTCAAACGTCCGAGAGCCGGTGTGAAGCGCGAAATGCTTCGTATCGACGGTGATGCCCGCGAGCAGCGTCGTCGCTTCCAGCGGGCTGAGCTCCACCTTCTCGTGAATGTACTGCAGCAGCTCCGTAACGAGCTCGCACGCCGAGGAAGCGTAAGGCTCCAGATAGACGAGCACCGCATCGGCCACGAATTCTTCCCCGCGGCGATGGTGGTCCACGATGACGACGCGGCTCGCTTCTTCGACCAGCCGGGGCTCCATCGTGATGGAAGCCTTATGCGTATCAACGAGCACGAGTAACGTGTGCTCGGTCATCAAATTCAGAGCCTGCTCCGGCGTGATAAACCGCCGGAGCAGGGCCTCTTCTTTGCCGATGCGCTCCATCAGGCGCTCGATCGCCGGGTTCGGGCCATCCAGCACGATGTGGGCCTCGACCTTGTACATATCGGCGGCCTTCAGCACGCCGATGGAGGCGCCAATCACGTCGAGGTCCGGTACGCGATGGCCCATGATGATGACGCGGTCGCTCTCCTGCATCAAATCGCGCAAGGCATGCGCGATGACGCGGGCGCGGACGCGCGTCCGCTTCTCTATGGCGCCGGATTTGCCGCCATAGAAGGACAACCGCTGACCGGCCTTCACGGCGGCCTGGTCTCCCCCGCGGCCGAGCGCCATATCCAAGCTGGACTGGGCGAGTTCGCCCAGCTCGCTGAAGCGCTCGGCACCAAATGCGAGGCCGATGCTGAGCGTAATCGGCACCTTCAGGTCCGCGGTCATTTCGCGGACCTCATCCAAGATCACGAACCGGCTTTGCTCCAGTTCGTCCAGCGATTTCTGATTCAGGATCATCAGATATCGCTCGGAGGACAGCCGCCGCAGGTACACGCGGTACTGTTTGGCCCATTCCGTGATCGCCGTCGCTACGCGGGCGATCAAGGCGGTCCGCTGCTGGTCATCCATCCCCTGGGTAGCCTCATCTAGATTGTCCAGCAGGATGATGCCCAGCGCGGCCCGTTCGTCTTCGTACCGACTGCGCAGCACCGCCAACTCTGTCATATCATGAATGTAAATGAGTCGTTCATTCGTATCGATGGCCAATTCGTAATGTCGATCCCCAACCATCGTCTCCACGGTTGTCCGAGCACCGCCGCCATCTTTCTTGTCGCGGCTTGGCACAGGGAGCTGCGGCAGTAGCTCGGACAAAGGTAGACCTACGACGGAATCTTTGCCGTACATGCCGGCCACGAAATGGTTATGCCATTCGATCGTTCGCTCCTCGCTATAGAGCATCAGACCAAACGGCAGTTTACTGACCGCCTCGCCTTCTACCCGTTTGATCCGGTAGTTCAAATCGGTCACGTAGCGGATCAGCTCTTTGCGGAACTGCCGCTCCGCCCGAAGCATGCTGTAAGTCAACACACAGACAAGGCATAAGCAGACTAGCCCCAAAATCCAGTTAAAGTAGGAGACGAAGATGACGAGCAGCAACTGAAGCATGAACATCCATACGGTCTGGTACCCGTACCAACGTTTTTGCAAAATATTAGGCATGCCTTCTCACCCTATCGTCTTGATCTCGTAATCATATCCCGTAGCGGAAATGCAATGTCCAGAATCCCCACGATTCGCAGCGGCGGAATAAACAACATCGCTACGATCAGCAGGATCGGAATGACCGGGTTCCACTTGCGGTGATAGGCCGCAAAGAAGAAGAAGCTTGCCGTTTGAACCATAAAGAGAAATTGCAACAGCGGCATCAGGTTCAACAAAATCGTGCCCATGAACCCCTGCTGAACAGCTTCTCCGCCGAACCACTGCAGCAGCACGCCAATCAGGTAATACCAAATCAGCGAACGCGGCAACCGCCAATCGCGGATCGGCGGCAGCTTCGGCACCGCATGCCCTAAGCTGGATAACGTCGGCCTAGAGATGGCATGGGCCACCGCAGCGATCAGAAGCGAGCAGACGATCATCGTAAACGGAATCATTCGCACCGTGAGACTGGAAAACTGCTGACTCATCTCCGGTGACCAGACGATCCCGCCGGCCAACGAACTGTCGGCGACATTCGTAAACGGAGCCATGGCCGAATTGACCAGGTCCTCAATCGCCGTAGCCAGGTTAAAGTCAAAGAACACCGTGCTGATCAGAAGGACCAGCAAAAATTCCAGCAAAATGGTGCCGGCTCCCGTCATGATCGTGCGAAAGGCCGGAACTCTTTTCTTATATAAATAGCCCATCACGATCGAAGGAATAATAAAATAAACGGCCTGCAGCAGAATAACCGGTCCGAAGATCAGCGAAGCCGCTAGCCAGACCACCGCTACGTGCACGAGAAACACCCTTGTCGACAAGGTTGTGTACAACAAGATGCCCGGCACGATCAGAAAAAACATCGTAATCACGGTAAGCGGAGTTGCAAGTGACAGCAGAAGCAGCAAATATGCGGCGCTCCAGGCCACCGATGTCCAGCGTAACTTCAAATGGGTTCACCTCTTACGCATATGTTCTTCCAGGGTAGAAATATCTTGATACCAATCCTCGAGCTGGTGACCCTCCTGCTTATGTTTTTTCAGTTTCTCCAAGATGCCGTCATCCATATCCCGATAGGAAACACCTAGTCTTCGCCCCAAAATATAACTGCTGACAATCAGACTGGCAAGACTGTCCATAACCCGTGTCGTGCTGCCTTCCCATAATGCTTTAAACAAACGGGATACGTGATCGACTACTTCCGTTTTGAGCCATTCAATCACCTTGGCACGTTTGGCCACATCCATTTCCCTTTGCATGGCGGACAGCTTCCACCCTCCCCGAAAAAGCTTTATTCTTCATTATAGCATAATGCAACCGCGACAAAAGACGCAAACCTTTAGGATTTATTGGGGTTGTGCCGCATTTCGGGTCACGAACTTCTCGCAATATTCGATAATTTGGCTGCGCCGGACGATCCCGATGAACCGGCCCCGGTCGTCAACGACAGGCACAAAGTTTTGCACCTTCGCTAGATTGATCAGGTCCTCCATATCCGCATCGATCCGTACCGGTTTCATGTCCATCTTCAGCGGAACGTCCTTGAGCAGAAATTTTGAAGCGGTCTCAAAATTAATCCTACCATCGGAATTTTTCATATGCCAAAGTAAGTCGCCTTCCGTCACCGTGCCGACATACGCACCGTCCCGGTCGATGATCGGCACAGCCGTATATCGGTGAAACTCCATGCGTTCCAACGTCTGCCGCAAGGTGGAATCCAGCGTTACGGTCACCACGTCATTTTTCGGAAGCAAAAAAAACGCTATATTCATGAGAACAAAATCCTCCTCATCCTTCATTCAGACTCCCCTAATTGATACGTTTCGAAACGGGATATGTTCCGGGACGGGCCGTGTGAAATCGGCAGCCGGAACACCGGACTGCCGAGGTTTGATATAAACCTATAAAGCGGTTTAATCTAAAGTATGATGCCCCAAGATGACTCATTCTTGCTATTGCTGGTTGGTTGCCGTTCCCTGCGTGCCATTTGACTCGGTCACGGCCTTCTCGGCGTCCCGCGATTCCGGCGTAATCAAGGCGGACGTTTCCGTTTCCGGGTTGAGCCAGCTGTCGATCATCTCTTTAGCAAAGTTCACATCTTCTTCGTTGGCCTTGTCATAATAAATGCCGTTCAGCCGCATCCCTTCGCCCATAATCGTAAATCCGCTAATTTGCGGAGAAGCATCGCCCAGCAGCACTTGCTTGGACAAATCGATGATTTGGCTTGGCGGCAGGTCCGTCTTAAAATTATCGCCCATCAGGTTCATCAATTCAGGAATTTTTGTCACTTGATTCAGCTTTAACATTCGATCGACCATGGCGTTTAGAAACACCTGATGCCGTTTCGTCCGGTTAAAGTCACTGTCCTCGCGGTAACGGACGAAGTTCAAAGCCTCCGTTCCGTCGTACAGCGGTTTCCCCGCTTTAATCGTAAACTTCTCATGATCCGCTTGCTTATTCACGATATCCTTGGTAATCGGCAGCTCGACGCCGCCCAATGCATCAACGATATCCCGCACGCCCTGGAAGTTGATGGCCGCATAGTTATCGACCGGATATCCGATGAAATGCTCCACCGTGTCCTTGGCCATTTTCTCTCCGCCAAAAGCATACGCATGGTTAATCTTGTCTTCCTTATCCTTGCCCACAATCTCTGTGTAGGTGTCGCGAGGGATGGATACCAACAGCACCTTCGCATCCTCCGGGCGCACCACCGCATAGATCATCGTATCCGAACGAGCCGGCTCGTTATTTCGTTGATCCACGCCGAGCAGCAGTACGCTGAACGGCTTCATGTTCTCTTCCTGCGGCTGCACGGCCTGCGCTTCTTCCCCTTCCAGCGGAGAATAGGATCGCTCCAGAGTCTCCTCGACTTTCCCTGACAGGAACAAGTCAAACGCCATCACGGCGAGGGGTTTACGGAATAAATATCCCCCTGCCCCAATCACCAGTAGGATCACCAGTGAAAGGATTGCCACTTTTCTACGATTTTTCTTTGGTTTTGCCTTATGCCTTTTCTGTCGTTCGATCATTGATTTACGCCTCCATCGCCATTCTGGTTGATTTCGCATATCTTCATCTATGAGTTCGTCACGAGTCTACTTTTCTGCACGTCTCTATCTATCACTTTTCAAAACAACTCTACCGCTTCGTACTATAACACATCGGGGAATTCGGGTACAACAATAGGGTACATGCAGATGCTGGTCGGCTAACCAGGCAGGCATCCAAATTAGGTTTGAGGTGGCAAAAAAGAGAGACCCGCTCCTTCCGGAGATCGGGCCTCTACCATGATCGATTTGGTGAGCTAACTTGCTTTCGCTGAAGTTTAGGACAATACGGTCCCAGGCTGCAGCGGGAAATGGCAGGCCACTTGGCGTCCGGGGACTGCCTCAACCAATTGCGGCTCTACCTTGGAACAAAGCTCTTGGGCAAACGGACAGCGGGTATGGAAGCGGCAGCCGGAAGGCGGGTTCGCCGGGGAGGGAACATCCCCCTGCAGCACGATCCGCTCCTGCTTGCGGCCCGGCACCGGCTTTGGAATCGCCGACAACAAAGCGGCGGTATAGGGGTGCAGCGGCGACGCGAACAACGTCTCCGTCTCTCCAACCTCCACCAGCTTACCCAGATACATGACGCCGACCCGGTCAGAAATATGTCGGACAACGTTAAGCCCGTGTGCAATAAAGAGGAATGTCAGGCCCAGTTCCCGTTGCAGCTTCATGAGCAGATTAATCACTTGGGATTGGACGGACACGTCAAGCGCCGACACCGCCTCATCAGCCACGATGAACTTCGGGTTAAGCGCTATTGCCCGGGCAATGCCGATCCGCTGTCGCTGCCCGCCGGAGAATTCATGCGGATAACGATTGCGCCGGGTGGCATCCAATCCGACCAGCTCCATGAGCTCAACAACTCGCGCATCTATCTGTTTGGGAGACATGTTGCGATGCACGCGCAACGGCTCACCGATGATGTCTTTAACCAGAAACCGAGGGTTTAATGAACCAAACGGATCTTGGAAGATAATTTGCATCTCTTCGCGAAGCTTCCGCAGCTCGGGACCCCGTAATGAATGGATATCTTGGCCTTGGTATACCACTGCGCCCTCCGTGGCTCCTTGCAAACGAAGGATAACACGCCCTAATGTCGACTTACCGCAGCCGGATTCCCCAACCAGTCCAAAGGTTTCCCCTTGGCGAATCGCCAGGGACACATCGTCCACCGCCTTCACTTGGCCGACAACTCGGCTGAGCAGGCCCTTGTGAATCGGGAAATACTTCTTGATCCCGCGGATATCCACCAGGATCTCCCCGGATTTCGAACCGATCGGTCGCTTTGCCTCTACATTTGCCGTTTCCGTCATCATGCGGGTTTCACCTCGTCTCTACTGCTATGGGAATCGTCCAGACGTACCGGCTTATCTTCATAAAGCCAGCAGGAAGCGCGATGATCTGCTCCAATCATAAACTCAGGAGGTTCCTTCTGCCGACACACCTCCGTTGCATGCGGGCAGCGCGGGTGGAACCGGCACCCGGAAGGCAACTGGCCAATCGGCGGAATGGTCCCCTGGATCGTGTAGAGTTCTCCGCCCCGTTCCCCTTCAAAGCCCGGGATGGATTGAAGCAGCCCCACAGTGTACGGGTGGCTGGGCTGGTTGAAGATATCCTCCACCGGCCCCTCTTCAACGATTGCCCCCGCATACATGACCGCTACCCGATCTGCCATTTCCGCCGCTACACCCATATCATGGGTGATCAGCAGGATGGACATGCCGAGTTCAGCCTGCAGCTTCCGCAGCAGATCCAGGATTTGCGCCTGAACGGTCACGTCCAGTGCGGTCGTCGGTTCGTCGGCAATCAACAGCTCTGGATTGCAGGCTAGAGCGGTGGCAATAACGACCCGCTGGCACATCCCGCCTGACAGTTCATGTGGATACTGCTTGGCACGAATTTCCGGGGCAGGGATGCCGACGAGCCTAAGTAGATCGATGGCCATATTCCAGGCTTCGCCTGCGGATTTATTCTGATGCAGCCGCAAGCTCTCGGCGATTTGTTCCCCTACGGTAAATACCGGATTCAGGGCCGACATCGGGTCTTGAAAGATCATAGCGATTTGATTGCCGCGGATATTTCGCATCTCATCTTGTTTCTTAGCTGCTAATTCCTGTCCCCGGAACGAGATGTTGCCCTCCATGATCGTCCCGCCGGCGTAATCGATCAGGCGCATGATGGCGAGCGAGGTGACGCTTTTCCCACTGCCCGATTCGCCTACCAGACAAACCGTCTGCCCCTTGCCTATGGATAACGAAATCCGATCCGTCGCTTTAACGACCCCATTCTCCGTCAAAAAGCCCGCCGTCAGTTTTCGGATTTCGAGAAGTTTCTCCGCCATTTTGCCAGCCTCCTCCGGGATTTGTTCAGATTCTGTCTTGGATCCAGCGCATCGCGGATACCGTCACCGATAAAGTTCACCGCAAGGACGACAATCAAGATACACAAGCCAGGGTATACGGCCTGCATTTTATCAACTAACATAAACTCCTGCGCATTACTCAGCATGAGCCCCCAGCTGGTGGCCGGCGGCTGGATGCCTAAACCAAGGTAAGACAAGGCCGATTCGCTAAGAATGGCCGCACCGACCATCAAGGTCGCGTTGACGATAATCGGGAACGTAGAGTTTCGCAATAAATGACGGAATATGATGCCCGTGTTGGACACCCCGATCGCACGAGCGGCCTCCACGTACTGCATCTCCCGCAGTTGGAGGAAGTTCCCCCGCACCAGCCGAGCGATGCTCATCCAGCTAGTAAAAGCCAAGATCAAAATCATATACTTGATTTCCGATCCGAAGATCGCCAGCACCAAAATGTTGAGGAACAACGTAGGTACCGAGTTCATGACGTCAACGATCCGCATGAACACCGTGTCCACCCATCCGCCAAAATAACCGGAAATAGCGCCGATAATCGAACCTACAACCACCGATGCCAAGGCGACCGAAAACCCGATTAACAAGGAGATTCTCGCGCTGTACAATAACCTTGCGAATACGTCACGACCCAATTCGTCCGTTCCCAGCAGATGACCCTCAGCCCCTGCCTTGAGATTCGGAAACATCATATCGATTTTTGCCGGATCGTACTTGGTAATCCACGGCGCAAATACGGCGGCGAGGATAAAGATAAGCAATACCACAAATCCAGTCATCGCGTAGGGATTTCGCGAAAACTTCCTCCACAACATCCCCCAAGGCCCTAAAGGCTTCTTCGCTGAAAGTGAGGTTGCCGAGTCTTTGAGGTTAGGCGATGGATTGGGTTCTGGCGTCACTACGTCCGGGGATGTTCTCGACGATATCGTTACCTTCATATCACTCATGCTGCCTTTGTCCCCTTTCCTCCCAATTTGACTCGCGGATCCACAATGGCATACAGAATATCCGCTAATAAGCTGCCGATGACGACCACCACGGCGGTGACAATCGTAATCGCCATTAACACGGAATATTCCCGTGCAGTAGCCATCTCAACATAGAGGCGCCCCATCCCTGGCCAGTTAAATACATTTTCAGTCAATGCCGCCCCACCTACAAGGATCGGCAAATCCAATCCTAAGATCGTAATGATCGGGATGAGCGCATTTCGCAGGGCATGGCGGAATATGACTTTCCTTTCCTTTACCCCTTTAGCACGGGCAGTTCGAATGTAATCCTGTTCTAACACTTCCAACATACTGGCTCGAGCGTATTTAATGTAGGAAGCAAGGAAGCCCAAAGAGAGGACGGTGACTGGCAATACCAGATGCATGAACAAATCAAAGACGCTTCCCTCCTTGCCGCGGCTATGCATGTCCGAAAGCGGAAACCAATCCAAGCCAAGGGAGAACCATTGTTGTAACAGGATACCGAACCAAAAAGTCGGCATGGCAAAACCTAAATAAGAAATAAAGGATGCCGTCTGATCTGAAATGCCGTACACTTTCGTGCTGTTGTAAATGCCCCAAGGTAGAGCGATAACAAGCGTAAGCAACCAAGCTGCGCCCATCAAAATTAGCGTGTTAGCGATCCGCGGCCAGAGCAAATCACCAACCGGCAAATGGTTTTTAAACGTATAACCCATGTCGCCTTGCAGCAAGTCTCCGACCCATCGAATATATTGGACGGGAATCGGTTGATCCAGCCCCATATTGTGCCTCTGCTGTTCAAAAGCTTCCGGCGACAAACCGGGGGCAAGCATGACTTGAGTTGGACCGCCCGGTGCTGCATGGATGAGCAAAAAGGTGACGACAGTGATCAAAAAAATAACTAGAACCGATTGCAGTAAGCGACGGATCAGATATTCTGTCATCGTTTTATCCTCCCACATTTAATAGGTATAAAGCCGCAGGGAAACTTCCTTCCTTGAAAGGGAGAAGGAGAAAGAGAATTCTCCCTTTCCCCTCCTGCGGTTTATTTCCTGTATCCGTACAACTTCTTATTCGGTTACCCACCATTTAATAGCATGGAAGTATTGACCATAACCCAATGATGGTTCAGGTCGGTCATCCTCAGCCCAATGTACTCTTGGTCCCGTCCCAATCGCACTACCATATTGGTACAGGAATACATAAGGCAAGTCAGTGGAGATCTCTTTGGCTACTTCTTTATAGATCTTTTGGCGTTCTGCTTGGTCTACTGTAGAGTATCCATCCACCCATAATTGATCGAGTTTTTCGTTTTTATACCAACCGCTGTTTTGTCCTGCTGGCGGGAAATACTTCGAAGAGAAGATACTCTCGGAATCAGGGTCTGGCGTATTCAAAGACCAGGCCAGAAGAATCGCTTGATATTTACCTGGCGTTACATTCTGGTCAATCCAAGCTGCGAAATCGATCCCCTTCGGAGTCACTTCAATGCCAACATCTTTCAGGTTCTGTTGGATGATTGCCGACACCTGCTCACGACGGCTATTCCCGGCATTGTACTGCAATTCGAAGGAGAAACGATGTCCATCCTTTTCAAGAATCCCGTCTTTGCCGGCTACCCAACCGTCTTCTGCCAACAATTGTTTGGCCTTCTCAGGATTGTAATCATAGTTAACGGCGGCATCTTTCGGATCGGCCCATGTATCCGGGAGGAACGGGGCATTCATCAATGCGCCGACGCCCTTCAATACATTATCAACCATCCCTTGCCGATTGATCGCGTAGGCAATGGCCTGTCTTGTCTTCTGCCCTTCGAATAAACCATATTTTTCAGGGAAGTTTTTCGAATCGAAGTTAAAATTGATATATTCATACGTTGGTCCCGGCTTCTGAATGACGTCAATCTTGTCATTTCCCTTAACGACCTCAACCTGAGTCACAGGGATGGCGCTGACATGATCGGTGTCTCCTTTGAGTAATGCCTGAACCTCCGTATTTTGATCGGCATAAATTTTATAAATAACTTGGGCAATATGCGGTTTGACGGCTCCCCAATAGTTTGGATCGGCATCAAGTGTATGGCTTTCCCCTTGCTTCCAAGCGGTCCACTTCCATGGTCCATTCGTGACCGTCTTCGCTGGATCGGTGCCGTAAGCATTAGATTGAAGTTCTTTCACAGGAATATCCTTAAGGACATGGGCTGGAACCAACTCCGTCACCAGCGTGTATTGGAATGGAGCATAAATTTGTTTCAATTTAATGTTTGCGGTATGGTCATCTACTTTATCGATTTTCTCAACCTTATCGAATAAGCTGATGCCTGGAGCACCTGCTTCCGGATTGCGAACCGTATCGAAAGTATAGATGAGGTCATCTACCGTTACCGGCTGTCCGTCGCTCCATTTCGCTGTATCTTTCAGCTTAACGGTATATGTCAAACCATCCTCTGAAATTTGCGGGAGCTCGGATGCCAAAGACCAAGGTTCGGCAGCGACATTCCCTTCGCGATCCAAGTCGTACAACTTGGCGAACAGGAACTGAGCTACATCGCCGGAAGAAGTATCATTAATGAAAATAGGGTTCAAGCTGACGACGTCAGAGAAAGTGCTCAATGTAATCGTACCGCCATCCACCGGCTCATCGGCCGATGGTTCTGCTTCAGGCTCCGTTGTATTCTCTGGAGTTGTGTTGTTCTCTGTCGGAGTCGGCGTATTGGAAGCTGTGTTATTGGTACTGCAGCCCGTAAACAAAATTCCTACGAGGGATAAAATAAGTAAAAGGGACCATAAACTTCTCTTCTTAGCCACCATGTGTGTTGACTCCTCCTTGTTTAATGAAGTTGAGAACATGCAGTTTCGTCTAGTTTCACTTTCGTCTGGATCTGTCTTCCAATCTCCCCCTTTATCTTCTTCCGTCACTTCTAACCGTGCTTACAGCCTGGAATAAAACGACTTACCTATTAACCTTTGGCACTACCTCTACCATGACCTCTAGCCTTTAAGGAGTTGAATTCCATGAGCCGTTTGTAATAAAGGGTGACATAGGTTCGGTATAAACCAACGGTTAATAAGGGTCTTTAGCCGGTCCCCAGCAAGGGAAAAACACCAGTTGAATTATTGTTCATAATACATGTGAAAATATCTCACGTCAATATCTTTTTTAATCGTTTGTTGGCTCCTTTTTACCCCTGAATTACTAATATTTTATAGAATTTTTGAATATGAAGCGTTTGCAAAAAGTTGAACGTTAATTTTTCTTACTCGTACTTAACCAGATATGTTAACAATTTTCGATACTTATCTATCTATCTCGTCACAAATCGACTGAATCTCCCCTCCATTTACTTGAATTATGTCGTAAGTACTCGATAGATGGTTCTTTAGTCATCCCTTTTCTAAATAAAAAAACAGCCGAACCCTAAGGTTCGGCTGTCTCTTTAGCAGATCACTGCTTATTCCGTTGTGTAAGGAAGCAATGCGATTTGACGGGAGCGTTTGATCGCGATCGTCAAAAGGCGTTGGTATTTAGCGCTAGTGCCAGTAACACGACGAGGCAAAATCTTGCCGCGTTCGCTGATGAATTTCTTCAGCAGCTCCGTATCTTTATAGTCAATGTGAGTAATTTTATTCACAGTGAAGTAGCACACTTTACGACGTTTGTTGCGGCCGCCACGGCGAGCCGGTCTTTTGTCGTCTCCGCCTTCTCTTTGCTTGAAGCTCA
>RCUU01000109.1_pt1 | contig 45820 bp, 48 predicted proteins | sample 2166211 | NCBI WGS metagenome assembly RCUU01 (sample SAMN09932620, study PRJNA488358) | compost metagenome | feature: garden; material: soil; isolation source: compost soil in phenylacetic acid-enriched culture | place: Germany: Experimental Botanical Garden Goettingen | collected 2016-01-27
AATCGTCCCCGTTTCCCGAGTTGAAGAGTTCAACCGCTAATTTTTAGATTGAGCCCTAAAATCTATTCAAAATCTATTTAAAAATCGATTCGACACTTATTCGAGACCTATTCCTTCTTGTGTTTGCTGTTATGACGCTTCTGCCGTCTTTAAACGACGGCGTTTGCTGAAGCGTGCAACAAGTCCATGATGTGGTGAGAAGAAAAAGGCGAGCAGGAACAACAGCCCTGCCACAGAGATCATACATCCGGCGATCGAGGCATCAAGCCATTTTGCTACATAATACCCGCCTGCCGAGCTGACGGCTCCTATCAGAACACTGTAAAGCAGCATCATGCTGAGTCGGTCGGTAAGCAAATAAGCAGTAGAGGCCGGTACGATCAGCATGCCCACGACAAGGATTGCTCCAACACTTTCGAATGACGCCACCGTGGAGAGCGATACAAGTCCCATCAAAAGATAATGGAATAAGGCAACCGGAATGCCGAGCGCGGCTGCAAGAGCAGGGTCAAAGGCGCACAGCTTAAATTGCTTATAGAATAATCCGATTACCACAAGAACGATTAAAAGCGTACCTCCCAGCATCCAGACTGCAATCGGGCCTAAATCATAGCCATTCCAGATTAAGGTGTCCCACTGCACGTACGCAATCTCCCCAAAAAGAACACAATCGAGGTCAAGATCGATATGAGCGGCATTGCGACTGATCAGAATAACACCTATCGCGAACAGTGCAGTAAAAACGATGCCGATTGACGCATCTGATTGTAAACCACCCTGCTGAAGAGCCTGAATCAGAAAGACCGTAACAAGTCCGAGGACTGCTGCGCCTATAAGCATTAAAAAAGAATCTCTTGAGCTGCTGATCAGAAAAGCAATCGCTATACCAGGGAGTACGGAGTGACTGATCGCATCTCCTACCATAGCCATTTTGCGTAAAACGAGAAAACAGCCCAATACACCACATGATGCCGCGACAAGCGTACCTGTTAGTATAATCCAGAAATCCGTCATTGCTCCGCCCCCCTTTCAACCGTTTGATTATTTTGTCGAATAACTACCATTTCCATATTGGTTCGAAGCTCGTTTCGCGTACGGAGACGGCGTATCCATTTTGCAAGCAGACCGCGATTGGGTGCAAATGTGACGGATACCAGAAACAGTGACGTTGCTGCGAGTACAGTAACCGGTCCTGTGGGCAAATTGGATAATGTTCCGCTAATCAGCGTCCCTGTCACTCCAGATAGAGCTCCAAAAACACCAGCCAACATGACCATGATGCCTAATGAATCGGTCCAATATCTGGCAGCTACCGCAGGGGTAATGAGCAACGCAGCGACCAAAACAACTCCAACCGCCTGAATGCCAACTACGACTGCTACCACAGTCATCAGAAGCAGGAGCTGCTCATAAATTGCGACCTTCATCCCCATGCCTCTTGCAAATCCGGGATCAAAGCTGATCAATTTGAACTCTTTGAAAAGAAGAGCACACACAATAACTAATACAAGCGATACAATACCCATCAGGTACACATCGGACACCATCATCGATGCCGCCTGACCAAACATATATTTATCAAGCCCGCTCTGATTACCATTGCCGCTATGCTGAATTTTAGTCATCATTACAACGCCAATCCCAAAGAAGACAGATAACACAATCCCCAAAGCTGCATCCTGCTTAATTCTTGAATACCGGGTAATCGCATGTATACCAAATGTAGCTGCTGCACCGGATAGGATCGCCCCGATCATAAACAGTCCAACCGACTTGACACCACTCAGCATAAAAGCGATACATATTCCCGGTAAAGCTGCATGCGCCAACGCATCCCCCAACAGGCTTTGCTTACGTAAAAAAGTAAATGATCCAATAACCCCGCTTCCGAGACCCAGCAGCAGCGAGCCCATCAGAATCCACTGCATGTTCGGATCCATCAGCCAGCTCATCCATGTAGATAGCATATGACTACACCGTCCCTACCGCAGCGGCACCAAAATCCTGCAGCATTGCAATACGTCCGCCATAGGTTTTTTGTAAATTGTCAGGGGTAAAGGTCTCCTCCGTCGGACCAGCCGCTACCAATTCTCCGTTAAGCAGCAAGACGTGATCAAAATATTCCTTGACCGTCGATAGGTCGTGATGCACAACCAACACCGTTTTCCCCTGCTCCTTCAGTTCATGCAGCAAACTTATAATCGCCTTCTCCGTCGTAGCATCCACACCGGCAAATGGTTCATCCATAAAATAAAGCTGTGCATTCTGAGCGAGGGCTCTAGCCAAAAATACCCGCTGCTGCTGCCCGCCGGATAATTGACTGATCTGTCGCCCTGCGTAATCAGCCATCCCGACTTTAGCCAGACATTCCATTGCGATCTCACGTTCCTTACTGCCTGGCCGACGGAACCAGCCTAAATGACCGTAACGTCCCATCATGACTACATCGAGCGCATTGGTCGGAAAATCCCAGTCCACGGATTCCCGTTGAGGCACATAACCTACGATTTTTCGCTGCTCGTGGTAAGGGCGTCCATAAATACTCACATCCCCTTCCACCTTTGGCAGAAGTCCCAATACCGCCTTTAACAGCGTAGATTTCCCTGCTCCATTTGGACCTAATACGCCAATCAGCTTTCCGGCCGGAATAGCAAATGATACGGAGCTCAGGACTGGCTTTTTCTGATATGCTACTGTCAGCTTCGTTACTTCTAAAGGATTTGTCTCCATCCTATTTTCCCTTCTCTCCCTAGGCAGAATCACTATCGTATAGTCTATTTCAATGCATCAACAATGGTGTTGACGTTATGCCGCACCATCTTGATATACGTGTCCGCATCTGAACCCGGCTCTCCCATGGAGTCCGAGAATAATTCGCCCCCGATTTTTACAGAATGTCCTAATTGCTTGGCACCGGCAATGACCGCTTCCATTGATTTCGTCGGGATACTCGATTCCACAAATACCGCTTTTATTTTGTTCTCCACAAGATAATCACGCAGCTTGCTCACATCCTTGGAGCCGTATTCCGCTGCGGTGCTAATCCCCTGAAGCCCCATCACCTTCACTCCGTAGGCATCTCCAAAATATCCAAAGGCATCATGAGCAGTAACCAACACCCGATCCTCCTCCGGGATTTCTGAAATTCTGGATTTAATCTCCTCGTCAAGCTCGTTCAACTGAGCGATATAATGGGCTGCATTTTCCTCATACTGCTTGGCATTCTCAGGATCATATTGCGAAAGTGTATCGCGAATGGTCTCCGTAGCAGATACCCAATGCTTCACATTAAACCAGATATGCGGGTCGTATTGCGATCCCCCTGCATCAGCACCTGATCTGAGCTTTGAAGGATCTATGTTGGAGGAGACCGCCACTGTAGGCTTGCGTTTCTCCAGCTTTTCAAAAATCTCCGTCATTTTACCTTCCAAATGTAATCCGCCGTAAAAAATAATCTCAGCGTCATCAAGCTTTTGAATATCTCCTTGAGAAGCTTTATATAAGTGAGGGTCAACCCCTGGCCCCATTAGTCCAGTCACTTCTACTTCACTTCCACCAACCTCTTGCACGACATCAGTTATCATGCCAATGGTGGATACAACCTGTATCTTGCTGCCATCCTGAACTCGCTGCATGTGACCAGCTTCTCCTTCTACCTTTGAACACGCTGCTACAATAATTAGCACCAAAACACTTAATGTCATTTTTGCTCTTTGCATCGGACTCTTCTTCACCTTTAATTCCTCCACTTTTCTACCCCTCCCGAAATATTACTTTTCTATTTGTTGTACAAGTCTACATTTGTTTCTTTTGTCTTTATTTTATTCCCCGATATAAAAATGTTTCCCTAATGCAAATTTTAAAGAGGAATACAAAAAAAAGCAAGAGGATTTTTTTCCTCTTGCTCAAAATGCTGTGCTCATATTTATGTTATTGTCCGTTGTTCCCGGAGGTAGTATCGTTTGAAGCCTTATTTTGCTGCTGCGCTTTCTTCGGCACCCCATCCAACCCGTACTCCTGATCATACGCGTCAAAAATCTTACGTGCGACAGGCGCAGCGCTCCAAGCCCCAAATCCACCTTCAGGAATAACAACTGCAACCGCAAGCTTAGGATTTTCACGAGGAGCAAATGCTATAAATACACCGTTATCTCGGTTAGCACCATCCCCCCACTGCTGTGATGTACCTGTTTTGCGAGCAAAATCATATGGAAAACCGGCAAACGCGTTTTGTACACTCGTCTCCATACCGCTGATTACTTCATTCCAATATTTATCGCTAAAATTCACTTCATTCAGAACTTTAGGTTCAAATTGCTTTACAATATTTCCGTTTTCATCGGTAATTTTGCTTACAAGATGTGGCTCCATCCGCTTCCCTCTGCTTGCCAGCGTTGCTGTATACTGAGCTAACTGCATAGCTGTATATTTACCCTGCTGTCCAAAAGAAGCATAAACTAAACGAGAGAGCACAGTTTCCGATTCGGTCGTGTACTCAAGTTTGCCATGATACTCCTGCGGAAGATCAACCTCGGTAGACGCCCCAAGCCCAAATTCCTTCATGTATCTATCCCACACTTCAATGCCTTGAGACTTATATTTGTTGTACAGCTTCTCACCAACCATATCCACCATAAAAGCATTTGATGAATGACGAATAGCGGAGGCAGGATCAAGACTTCCATAGGCATGGCTGCCAGAGTTTCTGACACTGGAGGAATCGTTTTTACCGAAATATGCAATCCCCCGATCACTATAATAAGTGTTCGTTGTGAACAATCCTTCATTTAAGCCAATCAGAACCGAAAGAGGTTTGATCGTTGAACCAAGCAAAATAGTAGAGTCAAAATTATGACCTGAACGCCCAGAGCTGAATGGAGAAATTGTACCATTTCGATAATTCGTACTGATCTTATCCCATACTTCTGTTGATACGCCCCCACCTTGCCATACGTTCGTGTCATAATCAGGCATACTGGCCATAGTTATTATATTCCCCGTGTCCACTTCCATCGCTACAGCATACCCAGTCTTAGCATTAGGATGAGTTTCACCGGATACCCGATTCTTATGGACCCAGTCAATCTGATCCAGAATGGCCTGCTCGGCAACCATCTGGATGTTTTTATTGATCGTAGTATGCAAATCATATCCCTTTTCCGGAGGAGTTACCTCAGGGATTCCTGTCGCCATGTTTCGCGGATCGATAGGCACACTCTTGAAGCCGTTTTTGCCGCGAAGCTCGTTTTGATAGTGCATTTCAAGGCCATCGAAGCCTACGAATTCCTCTTCCGTGTATACAAGGGATGGATCAGCATTTTCTGCTTTATTAGCCTCTCGTATCGGATCATACCATTTCACATCAGTTGTTGACTTGAATTTCTTCAGGTAGCCGATGGTCTGCACCGCCACGGTATCCTTGTCATAGTGACGAATGCTCTCCTCAACGATTTCAATGCCTGGGAACTGGTCCTTACGCTCCAGAAAATACGCGATCTCCCCACTTGTTAAATCCATTTTGATTCTGCGTGGAGAAAAGCCGCCACTCTGTTTATACTCCAGATCCATGGCTTTGATGATATCTTCCCTTGTCATCTTTTCTTCATTCGGGTCGCCATATTTATCGAATACTTCCTTCAGCTTATCAACAAGCGCCATCGCTTCCGGGCGATTCGTTTTCCCGCGATCTGTGTTGCTACTATAATCCTTCTGCAAGGTAATGTATAACGACTGTACAGGAGTCGAATAAGCAAGCTTCTCGCCAGCAGCTGCAAAAATAGTTCCTCGGGTAGGAGGTAATGGAACGGACTTGACCCTGAGGCTATTCTCTTGTTGCGATAAGCTTGGTCCTTCTACAAACTGTAGAATAGCCAAGCGTACAATGATTATTGTAAAAATAGCAAAAGCACTAAAAAAGAACATATTCAGACGAATATTAAAATGACGCTGCATATTGGCTTCTTGTTCATTCGGATCATCAGAGTATACACTCTTCATTATCGTTTCTCCTCTTTCATCCCTTCTGATTCATAACACTCAACATATATATTAACACAACGTACAACGCCACTGCGAAGTTACAACAAGAACAGAGATTTCCTAATTTTTCAATTAGAAAATCTCTCTGCTTGCTTTTTCGTATGCCTGTTATACAATCGTGTCCGGTACATGAGTTTCTGCAAAAGCAGGAGGATTAAACCAATCCCCACTTTTTGCCCAGGTTGAGTCGAGCGGAACCCACTCGTCCTTCTCGGATAGGTATACTTCGTTCCATGCATGCGGACCATATCCGCCTTGACCATCATACCCTAGTCCGGTCACAACCTTCACCTGCAATCCTTGTGAACGGGCCATAACTGCATATAAGCGGGAATAATCGATGCAAACGCCCTTTTTCGTATCAAAAGTGTCCTTTGGTGTCTGCTCGTGCCAAATTCCCCGCTCCTCGTAATCCTCTACCTTCCCGTAATCGTAACTTACCCTTGATCCGATCCAATCATAAAGCATACGTGCTTTTTCCTCATCCGTATTAGCTCCCTTAGTAACCTCAGCAGCTGCAAGCTCTATATTTTTGGGGACATCAGCATCAATTAATTCATATTTCCGTTGAAGAATGCCGTTTAGCTCTGCTTCAACACTGCGGGTAAATACAGGAAGCTTCTCTTTAATCAAATTGCCGGATAACGGCTCGATTACACTGCGCGCTCCCTGTTGATAGACAGGTGACGCTTCAACATATCGGCTAAAACCGCTATTCGGAAATACCGTAACGACAATAAACAGCACTGCTATAATCATGAGACATCTCGCCGTGCCAATTACTGCTCCGATACATGCCCCGGTAATACGACTGAGAAACGAGGAGGGCTTGTTCTCACCAAACACCATTCTTCCCAGCAAAGAGCTGCCGCCGAAGACAAATGCAGAAATTAATCCGAGAATGGAACGAATCAGCCAATAACTGATTATGAAAATTACGGCAAATCGCATTAGCGGGAAATCCCGCACCGCCGTCACTAAAGTATAGTATACCTGCTCCAGGCTTGATAAATCCCGCTCGGGAGGTGTCACTGCGGACAACCAGGTCTGAACTTTAGGTGAAGCCCACAGTGTTAATGGAATCGATGCAATAATACCCAGCAGTGTCAAAACCCCGCCACTAACTAAAGTAAACAGGGTACCTGCTGTTCTCGACGCCCCCCGCAGCAACCCCTGCAGCATTGAGCCAAGCAAAATCAGCAGCAGTACGATCGATACCAAATTAAACTCAGTTAAACTTTGAAGCCACTCTTCTGTCATGTCAGCCCCCTACCTTGATGTCGTTCAACAGATTATCAGATTTACGGGGAATTGCGTTTTGCCTCCGTAATAAATGCCTCGAGAGTATCATTCATTGACCACTCTCCAAGAGATACACCGTGGAAGGTTACCTTCACTTTATCACTGCCCGTCTGCCCCGTCACTTCCAGATTCGGCGTAGTAATCGTGTAGCTGCCATCGCTGTTTTGGGTCAGCTTCGCTTCCTTGGCTTCATTCTTCATAACCTTAAGCACTTCCGCCTGGCTAACGTTCAACGCCTGCTCCTTCACCGTCGATACGGCTTCACCGATATCTTTAAGCGATATTCCGCTATAAATAATAACGGACGCAGCGATTACCAGAACAAGCACCCATTTAATCACAGTCTTCACAAAATTCACGACAAAAAACAAAATAACCAGGGCCACCACGATGACCAGCCAATTTTGCTTCAAAAACTCACTCCATACCTGTAAATCCAATTCCGGCATATACAACACTCCCAAATCCATTATTAACTGAGATAGTCGGCAACAGTGGTGCTAATACATTATACATGATCGCCCTATGCCATGTCAGCTTAACCACATTTTAGAGGAAGTTCTAAAAATCAGCTTTTGATCACGAAGTAAATCCCTCGCAGCATGATTCGACTTCGAATCTTGAATTCAGCCGGGCTCTCCGGTGCTCGCGTACCAATGACGTACGCTCCGCTCCTCAAACCCTTGCTTCATCCAACCTTCTCGGTGCTGAAAACCTGATCTTTAGAACACTTAATTGGTGGAAGTTCTAAAAATCAGCTTTTGATAAAAAGGGGTATAAGTTCGTCCACTGCAACGTACAAGTAGAGCATAGTGACTTTACTTCGGGAGGACAAGGTAATGAAAATGGCTTTCTGGCTTTATTTCTTTATGTTTCTCGCTTTCTTCGACCTGCACGCCCAGTATCCTGTCCTAACTCCGTTTGCGCTGTCCCTTGGAGCAACGCCAACGTTTATCGGGTGGATGATGGGGATATATGCTCTTACGCATCTACCTGGGAATTTATTAGCAGGTCAAGGCGTTGATCGCTACGGAAGCCGAGGGTACATGATCTTCAGTCTCTTGTCTGCAGGCTGTATCTTATTGCTGCAGGCACATGTTACCGAACCTTGGCAGCTTCTCACGCTGCGTTCGATCAGCGGGTTTGTGCTGGCCTTTTTATCCCCGGCATGCCTTGCAATGCTTGCCTCTATATCCAACAATCCGGTTCATCAGGGGAAGCTGATGGCAGGTCATGGTGTCGTGCACACACTAGCATCCGTCGTATCTCCCGCAGCCGGCGCGTTTCTTGTTGCTCAAGCCGGTTACTCTCAAACCTTTCAAGCATTGGGCTGGCTTCTGATCGCTACCGGTGTGATCGCGATCTTTACGATTCATGAGCCAAAGCACAGACCTCGTACAGGATTGTCTGTCACGCAGCAGGTTCCTGTAAAAATCAACATCATTCCACTACGCCACTACATTCTTCCTCTGGCCGTGTCCTGTTCGCAAGGAATTCTGTTCTTTGAGCTTCCTCTGCAGGCAGGAGGAACGTCAGGCATTTTGCATACAGGACTATACTTTTCCATTATTAGCTTAGGAGCTCTTGTTACATTGTCCATGCTGTTTCTGAACCGCTACTCCCCATTTTTGCGTGCGCACCTTGGCATACTGGGCATTGCACTCTCTTTTTTCTCGCTAGCTGCACTTCATTCAGTTCCGATCACCTTCACGCTTTTCTTTCTCGGAATGTCTAAAGGGATTGTCTTCCCTGCTATTGCCTCTCTTTTTATCGATCTCAGCGGAGGCAAACGTCTTGGGACTGTATTCTCCATGCAGTCTATCGCCATGTCCATCGGTTCATTTATCGGCCCCATTGCCGCAGGTATGCTGCACAATTATTCTTCACCGTATTTTTTAGCCTTTGTATTGCTTATGTTCGTGCTTATCCTGATTCCGCCGTGGTCTAAACAAAGCATGACTTCTCCACCGGTTAGCTTGCCTACAAGCCGGACGTAATTGTAATTCGTCATTTTAGGCTTCCGCACAGGGCAACTGCTTAATTGCTTCATAATATATCCTGTAACAGATGACCCGACTTGAAAGAGGGGTGATTAGATATGGGCGGCGTTAATCCTTGCGGACCTGGACTCGGTGCAGGCTTCTGGACATCCACAGGAACAATTCTGGTATTGTACATTTTACTGGTGATTATCCTTCGCACTCCTTTTGGTCTGTAAAAAAGAGAGCACCCTTAGCGGTCTGCCAGTCCGGCAGGCCGTTTGCTTTGCACTCTGATGCAAGGATACAATGGTACTACAGCATACAATTAAAGCATCCAACAAGAGGTGATTCCCGTGTCGATCAGCATCATTGTTGAAGGTAAAAATGATCGCAGCAAGCTGCGCCGCTTACTTCATAAAGACGTAAATATCCACTGCACCTATGGAACACTGAACTCGCTAAAAATGGAATCCCTTCGCAAGCATGTTCATGATGATGAAGTGTATTTATTTATGGACAACGATTCCTCAGGCAAAAAAATTCGCGGTGCTCTAAGGGACCTGTTTCCTGATGCTGTTCAAATGTATACAAGAAGAGGCTATGCCGGCGTTGAGGGTACTCCGGATGAATATATCATTGCGCAATTAGAAAAAGCCGGCCTAGAGGAGTTCATTCTCTATCCCCCTTCAACCGACTTCATCTAGCTCCATCTAATGCATTGGTTATTCTTTTGTCAAATCTGTGACACCCTGTGCGATTTCCGCAGCGGTTGCCTCAGGTCGGTAAATTTCACGTAAATTACCATCCCGGTCCACCAACCCAATCAGGTCCATATGCACGAAGTTGCCGTCTTTGTCCTGATTAATTAGTATCTTAAATGAATTCATCGCCAAATCTATCGTTTGTTGCTGGTCTCCCCTTAGAAAATACCACCCTGAGTAATCTGCCTTGAATTTGTCGCCAAATGCCTTGATCGCTTCTCTTGTATCCCTCTCGGGATCAAAGGAAATCGACACGATCGACGCATCCTTCGCAAACAGCCCCTTCTCCTTAAGCAAATCCTGAACCTGACTTAAACGAAAGGTTGAAATCGGACAAACGTCCGGACAATTGGAGAAGAAAAAATAAAACAGCCGAACCTTGCCGTTTGTATCCTCTAGCGATACGGTGCTGCCATCTACATTTTCCATACTAAAGCTTGCCACTGAACCAATAACCGGAAGCTTTGGCTTGGAATATGTCTTCCACAGCAGATAACCCGCAAGGATTACACATATCGCAAGCAGTATCCAGGTCCACTTATACTTTTTCAGAAGGGTCATCCGGCATCCTCCATTACAATCTTACGGTATCTAGAATCATAACGATCAAGCTGATCGTCAGGTAATTAATCGAGAACAGGAATACTTTCTTGGCCCAGGCATCATTATCCTGGGAGCGGAAGCCTTTGATCGCCATAAACAACCACATCAACGATAAAGCTTCGCCGATAACAAGGAACCAAATCCCGGTGTAATTGTACATATACATAAGAACAGGAATCGGAACTAACAGCACCAGGTATGGAATCATTTGCAGCTTGGTTCTTGGAATACCTTTAACAACAGGCAGAAGCGGAAATCCAGCAGCACGGTACTCCTCTACCCGGCGAATGCCAAGCGCCCAGAAATGCGGCGGCTGCCACAAAAACAGCAAGGCAAAGAGCAAAATTGCCCCTAAATCAATAGTACCTGACACTGCAACGTAACCGATTAATGGAGGCATTGCTCCAGATATCGCGCCGACTGAGGTGCTCCAAGTGGAGCTGCGTTTTAGCCACAATGTATAAACAACAACGTACACCAGCATGCCCACAATACCAAACACGCCGGCAATGGGGCCCGAAAATGCAAACAATACACCAAGGCCAATAATGCCAAGGACCACTGCATACCACAATACTGTTTTCGCTGCCAGTTTACCGGTTGGGAGTACACGATCCTTCGTACGATCCATCTTTGTATCCAAATCACGATCGAAATAGTTGTTAAATACACAAGAAGAAGCCATGATCAACACGGTTCCAAGCAAGGTCATAATGAGTTTTCCATACTGCAACTCCCAGTGAGAGGCTACCCAAAATCCGGCAAATGCGGCAATAAGATTGGAGCGCAGAATACCAGGCTTGGTTAGAGCAACAAAATCCTTCCAAGTTGCAGTTTCTCCTGGAGGGGTAGGTCTCACGGACAATGCCGCCGATTCCGAAGAAGCATGGTAACTGATTGGTTTGTCCACGTGTGAATTTTCCTCCTAATTTCAATTTTTAAATATATGAATTTTCACGAAAAATTCAATAAACTGTTCTCTTGCTATAAACTTTATCATATCAAAACTAAAAAGTGTTTGACAATCATTTGATATTGGTCGTTTTATTATGACAATTCAGTGACTTCATACAAAAACCCGGGCAAAAAATTTGCCCAGGTCTGGATGATTTTCTTATGTTGTTCAGTTGAAGGACTATTCAGGTAAAAAGCCCATTAGCTTCTGTACATCACGAAGTGTTTGCTCTGCCTTTTCAGAGGCTCTTTCAGCACCTTGACGTAAAATGCTGTGAATTTCGCCGGACTCCCGAATATCGCGGTAACGCTGTTGAATCGGCTCCAGAAGAGCTACTACTACCTCCGCCAAGTCCTTTTTGAACGGTCCATACATTTGGCCTTCATAGCGCTGCTCAACCTCGGCAATCGACAGACCCGAGCATTGGCTATAGATCGTAATGAGATTACTTACTTCAGGTTTATTGGCAGGGTCGAATTTTACTTCGCGTCCCGAATCCGTAGTTGCACGGCTGATTTTTTTACGTATTTCATCCGGAGTATCCAGAATGGCTATAGCACTGCCTGGATTCGGATTGCTCTTGCTCATTTTTTTGGAGGCATCATCCAGAGACATGATACGAGCGCCGACCTTAGGAATGTATGGCTCGGGAAGAGTAAAATATTCTCCGTACCGGCTATTGAATCGTCCCGCCAAATCTCTTGTCAATTCCAGATGCTGCTTCTGATCCTCACCTACAGGCACCAAATCTGTGTTGTACAGCAAAATATCCGCAGCCATCAATGTAGGATATACGAACAACCCGGCACCTACAGATTCCTTGCCTGCCGATTTATCCTTAAACTGCGTCATACGTTCCAGCTCACCCATTGAAGTGAGCGTAGTAAGCAACCATCCTAGCTGTGCATGCTGGCGTACATGTGATTGCATATATATATTCGCTTTGTTCGGATCGATACCGGATGCAATATAAATAGAGGCTACAGCTTCCGATTGCTCACGTAAGGCTGCCGGGTCCTGCGGAACCGTTATCGCATGAAGATCGACCACAGTAAAGTTACACTTACACTCGTCTTGCAAGGTAACAAAGTTTTTTATCGCTCCAATATAATTTCCCAACGTTAATTTTCCGCTAGGCTGAATACCGGAAAATACAGTTTTCATTTCCTTACCTCCCCAGAATCACAAATTTATACACAAAAAGGCCTCACATCCTCAAGGGACGTGAGACCGTGGTGCCACCCTTATTCATTGACAGCTACGTTTAATCAAGACAATAATAAAAGTAACTGGCAACCTTATTATTCCGTAACGTGGAACAGCTCGGCCGGCATACTCCTGATCCTGCTTCTGCTCGGCACTCCAGGGTCCAATTCAACAAAGCGTCTTCTCCGGTTCGCATCATCCACCGGCTTTCTGAGCAAGGTTGCGCGTTGTCTACTAATCCCTATCATCGCGTTTTTTGTATTCATTAGTATATATAACATCATATTGTCACTAAGCTATCATGTCAAATCCATTTTTCGTACTTAAAAAAAAGTGTTATTATAGGTCTAAGCTTAAATTTATTTGATGAATATGTGGGAAAAGGAGTAACGATATGAAAAAGGTGACCAAAGGACATTGGAACGGCTACGATACTTACATATTACATAGCCGTGAACTTGAAGTCACACTACTACCCCGCCTTGGAAATAACGTCATTCGGATTTGGGATCAAGTTCAGCAGCGCGAGGTGTTACGCCGCCCCGATGAAGGTGATCTCGACTTTTACCTGCAAAAGCCCTACCACTTCGGCATCCCGATGTTAATTCCCCCGGGCCGGATTCGAAGAGGGCAATTTAACTACAGTGGTCAAGATTATCAGTTTGATCAGAACACAGCAAATAACAATCACATTCACGGACTTCATCGTACACAAGCCTGGTGCGTTAGCGACATCGAGGAGGATGATGATGGCTGTGCTATTACAACAGAATTCACAACTACTGACGATCCTAACTGGGTTCGCCAATATCCGGTACCGCTTAAGCTGGAAATGACACTTCGTCTGCAAGGTAGTACTCTAAAGCAAACCTTCAAGATCACATCTTTAGGAGACTCACCGGCTCCTTTTGGTCTCGGGCTTCATACATGGTTTCTTCTCGACGGCACACCCGAGCAATGGACTTTGACGCTGCCGGTAACCGGTACGTACCTGCTTGATGAAGAGCTGCTCCCTACCGGAGTGAAGGCTCCTCTTGATGAAGCTTTGGAGCAGCTTAACAAAGGCCTAAACCTCAAAGGAACAAATTTCGATACACTATTAAGCATCGACGATTTACCTGTACAAGCCGAGCTTCTTCGAAGTGACGGGTATGGGCTTCATTATTCTGCAGATCCTCAGTATTTCAAGCATTGGGTTCTGTACACCAAAGGCGAAGCTGATCAATTTCTCTGCATCGAACCATATACCTGGCTGCCTGATGCGCCAAACTTACCTTTTTCTCCTGAGGAGACAGGTCTCATAGATCTGCAGCCTGGGCAAGTTGTGGAATTAAACGTGAATTTGAATATCATTTATCCTTCCACACAAGTAGAAGACGAATAAGCGTATCAACAATTAGCATTTAGTGAACAGATCGAAGTATCCATTCAGAAAGGCTGCTCAAAAGAAAATCTTTTGAGCAGCCCTTTATTTTTTCTCAATGAAAGATACAGCAATTACCAGTCAAAAACTTCGAAGTTTCGCCGCATAATTTTATCTCTAGGAACCATACTAACATCACAAAGGCCAAAGGAGGTGACAAACATGGCAGGTCAAAACCAAGGCCGCGGAAGCCGTTCCAACAACCTTGTTGTTCCTCAAGCTACTGCAGCTCTCCAACAATTGAAGTATGAAGCAGCACAGGAGCTCGGCGTACAAATTCCGCAAGATGGTTATTACGGGAATCACACTTCCCGCGAAACCGGCTCCCTCGGGGGTTATATCACTAAACGTTTGGTTCAATTGGCAGAACAACAATTGTCTGGACGTCAATAATTGCAATTACCTCTTACAGTATAGCAAGACAGGTGACCTGTTAATGCAGGTCACCTGTCTTCATTCATTTTATGTAATTGATTATGAGAACGAGCACAAACCCAATTATGATGATACATCTGAAGCGGCATCATGATATGTATTAGCACCACTCTTTGTCCTTGGATATCGTTGAATCATCAAATTAGCCATATTGTAGTTAGATTCCAGAACCGCATCAACAATAATCGTATTCTGTCTTAATGCAAACTCATAGCTGATCTCTCCATGAGTCCAGTATCTTTTGTATTTAAGTACTTCAATCGCCATAGCTCTAAAGGATTGGCGCTGCTCATTGCTGAGGCCGTGCTCCTCTTCCTTTATTTGACCATTGCGTCCTGCGATCGGATTATGCTTGATACCGAACTTCCCTATTGCGTTATTTCTGATATGAATGAACACAGTTCCTGATGTCATTCCGCCAAGCTCTGTATCCAGCTCCTTAAAAACCATATCCACTTGCCTTACGAGTGAGATTTGATCAGTATGGTGCATATTAACCCTCCTTTCCAATATAGTTCCCTATATATAGGGCTTACGTCTCATTATATGTTATAAATATACAATAATCAACATTTAAAAACATAAATGGTTAATAATTACTATGTAAATTTTACTATTATTTCTTTTTATTTCTTTTTATCCCACAGTTCGACAAAGGTTTATCCGTTACGACACATTCTGAATAATTGGAATTAACAGAATTACTAAATTACTGCATATGTGCAGTTTTTGATCATACTAATACATCAAATATAACAAATTACTGCAAATATGCAGTTTTTTTTCAACAATTCTCTTCAAAACAGCTATTTCGATAAATATTGCTGCACTTTTGCAGGCTTTTGCTCGCTTACTTCATTACCTGCTTCAAAAGCTGCACTTTTGCAGTTTTTCCCGATAACACACCTGTCCCCTGCCAATGACATTGAGCACTGCTCTTCTATACTTCTACGCTCCTACGCTCCTACGCTTTTACGCTTTTACGCTTTTAGGCTTTGAGGCTTCTACGCTTTTACACTTCTATACCTCTATACTTCTATACCTCTTTACCTCTATACTTTTACTCTTTTACTCTTTTACTCTTTTACTCTTTTACTCTTTTACTCTTTTACACTTCTGTACTTTTGTACTTCTAAACTTCTATACTTCTACACTTCTATACTTCTACCTCCCCCATGTACATCCAACGCCCCATCACAGGTTATACCTGATACGTTAAAAAAGCGGCATGCTCCCCTTTGTAAAGATACAAAAAGAGCACACCGCCTGAAATTCAGTTTATTTCGTTAGCTCCAGGAACATTTCCACATCAGCTACAGCGAGCGACATCGCTTCTCGCCAAAATTCCGGTTTTGTTAAGTCAACATTCAAGTGCTTCTCAGCCAGCTCTTCTACTGGCATTCGCCCGGTATCACGCAGCAACGCGTCATATTTATCGGCAAATGCAGCACCTTCGCGCTGTGCTAAAGCATAAATGCCTGTGCTGAACATATAACCGAAGGTGTATGGAAAATTGTAGAACGGCACATCGGTTATATAAAAATGCAGCTTGGAGGTCCAAAAATGTGGATGATACTTATCAAGTGCCTCATGGTAGGCCTCTCTCTGCGCTTCTTCCATGAGTGAGGATAATTCTGCCGCATCCAGCATACCTTGCTTCCGTTTCTCATAGAAACGAGTTTCAAACAGGAAACGGGCATGGATATTCATAAAGAAGGATATCGCACTCTGGATTTTGTCGGCCAGCAGTCCAATTTTCTCTTCTGTATTTGCAGCGTTTTTGACCAGAGCATCCGAAACGATCATTTCCGCAAAGGTCGAAGCTGTCTCGGCCACGTTCATCGCATAATCCTGGTTAAATGCCGGTAATTCATCCATCAAGTATTGATGATAAGCATGACCCAGCTCATGAGCGAGTGTAGACATATTCGATACCGTTCCGCCAAACGTCATAAATATACGGGTTTGCTTGCTGACCGGAAGCGAAGTACAGAAGCCGCCGGGACGTTTGCCGGGACGATCCTCTGCCTCAATCCATCCTTCATTAAATGCATCAACAGCAAAGTCCGCAAGCTTGGGGCTAAAGTTTCGGAACTGCTTCACTATTTCTTTGGCAGCATCATCATAAGTAATTTTTCCGGACACCTTGCTCAGCGGTGCATCCACATCGCTCCAGTTCAGCTTTTCCAGACCCAGCAGCTTCGCTTTACGCTCTAAATAAGCTACAAAAATATGCTTGTTCTCCTCGATGACCTGCCACATCGTATTAAGAGTCTCATTCGACATACGATTAATAGCAAGAGGCTCCTTAAGGACATCGTTCCAGCCGCGTTTTTCATACAGCTTAAGCCGGAAGCCACCTAGCCGGTTCAATGTATCGGCACTATAATCCTCAACTTCCTCCCAGGCCTTCTCCCAGTTCAAAAAGGTTTCCTCGCGGACCGCACGATCGGTATCGTCCAGCTTATTTGCCGCCTGCCCAACAGAGAGCATCGTCGTTTGACCATCTTCTCCTGTGAACGGAATGCCTACCTTGGATACGATCGTATCATAATGCAGTCCCCAGCCATGGTAGCCATCTATAGCCAAATCTGCGGCAAGGCTCTCCAGCTCAGGAGCTAATTTTTCCTTTGCAGCATTACGTCTCTCATTCAATACAAAAGAGATCGGAGCGATTTCCTCACGTTCTATCCATGCTGTCCATACTTCGTCCTCCGTTAGTCGCAGCACGTTCTGGAAGGCGGTCAGCAAATTTTCGAAGGACGCACGAATAGTAATTACTTTAGCAGTCAACTGAATCGCTTTTTTATCATGCTGATTTTGTGCCGTCAGACATTCTGTATAGCCGCTTGCTTCAATAATTTGCGATTCCGCAGCCTGAATCCCTTCGATAATGCCGTCCAGCTCCCTAGTTTCCTCAACAGTTTTCGGAGCCCTCGTCTCTGAGAGGGACGTATTCAAGTCTGCAATGCTCTGCTCAAGCTGATTTAAAAAAGACTGAAATTCCGGAGAGGAAGAGCCTCCCGGGAAAATATTGTCCAAAGTCCACGCCTGAGCCAGGTGGTTCGTTAATTGTTTCATTGCTGCATCAATCCTTTCTAACTGCTATATTGATACTAATCAGAATAAAGGTGTATAACTATTATTGAACAAATAGGAGGGGAATTACTATGAAGCCATTACAAATTTCACCCGATACCGCAGTCAAATTAGCTGCAAGGCTAAAAGTACCCATTGAGAATCTTATGCACATGCCTCAGCATATTTTACTACAAAAAATAGCCGAGCTTGCCAAGGAAGAAGCCGGACAAGCCCCTGCAGAGACTGAGGATCATTCGCCATCATGATACCGTTCGAACGTTCTCTTCCCTATGATATCGTTGTGGGCGATGTTTATGTACCGGAGTGTCCTTTCTGTCACAAGGAACAAGTCCTGCTAACCATTAAGCCCAGCGATATTGTTCTGGCTCGTGAGGGCAAGAAAAAGCTGCTGTTATTTCCTTGCTGCGGCAATAAGGCTATTATGCTGGATAGCGACAACGATTATTTGCTGACCGATACCGTAGTCCGTCGCTAACAGCAAGCTCAAAGCTTGTAAGGGGGCGTTCTTATGTAGAAGAACGCCCCCTTCAGATTTTAACTTTGCATTTCTGCCGGCAGATCATGCCCTCCGTTAAGCATATCCTCCCGAAGCATAATCCATTGCTCCCGTGAAGCTCTGATCATAGCGGCATCCATGATTTTCTTATCATTGATGACACGAGAGAACCACTTGACAGCATTATTATAATCACCGACACGACGGTGGAGCTCACCAATCAGGTACATCAGCCTTGCATCATTGCCATGAGGGTCTTCATTCTCATACACCCTGATGTATGATTCAAGGGAAAATTGCAAAAATCGTTGCTCCTGCTCACGATTTTCTTTATAACGATACAGCCAGGCTATGTGGTGCAGCAGGCTCGCTACAATACGCTCTTTATCACCAACTGTCTGGGCGCATAACAGAGCAAGCTTGTATGTCTCGAGAGCAGCATTCCAGTCACGTTGACCACCATAGTCCCGTTGAATGATTTTACTGCCAATTTGCTCCTGGAACAATTTACGCTGCCGATCATTAAGGCTTTCAAGAGAGTTTTCCGTCGAGGCAAAGCCACAAGCAGGACACACTCGCACTACGTAGAAATCCGGATTCTCTTTCTGATAATATTTACAAAAATCCGGATCCGTCTTGAATGACCGTTTTAAGCTTGGTCGTACACGTGATGTTGAAAATTCATGCTCGCAATAAACACAAGTCACCTTAATTTGATATAAAGGTTCTAATTCCATTATGTATACTCCCTCTCCATTAACCCGTTTTCGCCTTGGGCGAGTCAGGTTTGTTCTATGGTGTATTCACAAAATGAAAAGCCGGACCAGACAATCTCTGTAATACAAATTCCCGCAATTGTTGATCGATCCCGATTTCCTCGAGTGCGGCAGACATACATCCAAGCCAGGCTTCAGCCCGTTCCGGTGTAATAGGAAAAGGCATATGACGCGCCCTCATCATGGGATGGCCAAATGCATCCGAATATAACGAGGGTCCTCCAAAAAACTGCGTCAAAAACATATATTGTTTCTCCATAACCGGTGCAATATCCTCTGGAAAAAGGTGACCGATGACCGGATTATTCTGAACTTTAGGATAAAAAGCTTCCACCAAGCGATGAATTGTATCGGCTCCGCCCAGATTATCATAGATGCTTAAGCCAGGATTCATAGGCGTTCTCCTCTCTTCTTTTCTATCCCTTATTTCTGACTATATCTTATTATATCAAACAATTACCAAAAAATAAGAAAAACCTCATTAGAGGAATGAGGTACGCAAAATCAATATGTTTAAACCGCGGATAAATTTCAATTGCTTGAAAAAAATAAAAACCCCTTTCGGAGCCTTTATTTAAGGTTAAAGTCTGTCTGGAGTGAGTAAAGTTAGTAACTTCGCCAATCCTCTTCACCGGTATGGACGAGAGAGGCACGAATAACGTACACAAAAGCGCAAACGAGAACGCCTGCAACAATACTCATAATCAACACTCCATCCGTAATTAAATTATAAAAAGTGGATGTGAAATCCAACTTTTGATTAACTGTTATAAACATAGTTTATCATAAAAAAACTAAAAAATCAGCATTTTTGAAACCGCTTACTTTTATTTTTTGTGCTGTTTGTCCTATTATTTACATACACTTCATTATGATCCAACTTGGAGGCGTTAAAATGAAGTTTACATGGTGGACTACCCTTCTTTTATTGCTTTTTGCACTGACCTTAGGTGTATTAATGATATCCTATCCCGAGGCCTGCTGGGTTGCCGGAACAAGAGGCCTTGCTATATGGTGGAACGTTCTGTTTCCATCCCTGTTTCCATTTTTCGTCATTTCCGAGGTTATGCTCGGCTTCGGAATCGTTCATTTTTTGGGTAAATTGCTCGATCCGCTAATGAAGCCTTTGTTCCGCATTCCGGGCAGCGGAGGCTTTGTTGCGGCTATGGGCTTTGCCTCGGGTTATCCCGTCAGCGCCAAGCTGGCAACCAAGCTTAGGGAACAAGGGCTGGTCAGCCGTATTGAAGGAGAGCGGCTGGTAGCCTTTACTACGTCATCCGATCCTATTTTCCTGATTGGCGCTGTAGCCGTTGGTTTTTTCGGGAATCCCCAGCTTGCCGGAATTCTCGCGATTGCCCACTATGGAAGTGCCATCATTATAGGCATCTGCATGAGGTTTTACGGTACGTCAGCTGACGCTCAATCTGCACGGCCAACAAAATCAAACCGCAGCACCATCAGTCTGCGCGCGGCTCTGCAAGCGATGCACGAGGCCCGCATGGCTGATGGAAGAGGACTAGGTGAATTGCTGCGGCAAGCCATTACCTCCTCCTTGCAGCTAATGACTGTCGTCGGAGGGCTCGTCGTTTTTTTCTCTGTTATGCTTGAAGTTTTAACCGTATCTCATGGGATGTCGATTTTATATAACGGCCTTCGTCACCTGCTTCCCATGCTTGCGCTCCCCGCTGAGCTTGCCGAACCATTTATCGGCGGACTCTTTGAGGTTACCCTGGGAGCCAAGGCCGCCGCCGCTCCAGTTGGCATTTCATTAGTATTCAAGACTGCAGCAGCAGCCTTTATACTTTCTTGGGGAGGACTCTCGGTGCATGCTCAAGTGGCCAGCATTTTGAATGGTGCTGATTTACGCTACCTGCCCTTTTTGTTCGCTCGAATCTTTCATGCTGTTTTGTCTGCGATACTTGTTCTGTTATTATGGAAGCCCCTGGCTAATCATTTACCCGCCTTCATTCCATCATATCTATCCGAGCGTTCTATATTATCCTCCTGGAGTGCATGGCCTAACCTTCTGATCATCTCCCTGATCATCTTTTCGATACTATTTATTTTATCTATACTCATAAGAATCATTCATTTGGTGATATCAGATGAAAGGTAACAAATTGGAAAATGAACCGTTGTGTTATGTCTCATAATTGATTATGATCAGATATATTAGAGGTAGAGAAATAAAGAAGCTTATTACTTGTTGGAGCAGCCTCTATTTAGGAAAAACAAAGGAGCATATCATCTTGAGATACTACGTTTTGGACCGTGGAGATCAACTTTCCGTTAGATTAGCCGAGTCCTTTCACAAATTGGCAGCTAAATACGGGCTGCAGCTAGATGCTGAATCCCCTGACATCGTTGTGTCTATCGGTGGAGACGGTACAATGCTCCATGCTTTCCATACCTTCATCGATCGGATCCCTTCAATAGCATTTGTTGGAGTACATACAGGCCATCTGGGCTTTTATGCCGATTGGAAAGCCGATGAGATTCCGGCACTTGTTACTATGATGAGCGGTCATTCGGAATCCGGGGAGCTGATGCCGAGAATCGTCCGCTATCCGCTTGTTGAACTGGAAATTCAGAAGAGATCTGGAACATCCTCATACGTATGTCTTAATGAGTTTACGTTAAAGGGTGTGGGAGGTACTGTAGTAGCACAGGTTGATATTAACGATCAGCTGTTTGAAATGTTCCGGGGCGACGGTATTTGTGTGTCTACACCTTCTGGAAGCACCGCTTATAACAAAAGCCTTGGGGGAGCCATGATTCACCCTTCTATAGAGGCGCTGCAAATCACTGAAATTGCTTCGATCAATAACCGTGTATTTAGAACAATGGGATCTGCGCTCTTGCTACCTAAACATCATCATGTTGACATCTACTCTCGTAAAGAACAAAACCTGATTCTGAGCATCGATCATATTAACCTCCCTTTGGATGATTTTATTTCCGTTCGGTGCCAGGTAGCTAAACAGAAAATCAGCTTTGTCCGTTATCGGCCATTTCCGTTTTGGGATAGAGTTCGCAATGCATTCCTTGACTAAAAATAAGATGAAAAGGACGTCGCAAATGAATTTTAACAAATTACGCAAAAAGGCACTTATTCCATTATTAGCATTGTCGATTTTTGCTCTTCCAACCAGCTCTTGGGCTGCTGAAGCAACCACTACTGCCGAATCCTCTGATATGGCTATCCTTCAGGAGGTTCTGGACTATTTAGATGCTTATAATATTGAAGGAGCAGAAAGAGAGCTGTTTCTCGAAAATGCCGTTCGCGGGATGGTATATACTCTTGATGATCCTTATAGTGATTACTACACCCAGGAAGAGCTTAAGGATTTTGAAGACAGCATCAACCAGGAATACGTAGGCATCGGGGTAACAATGCGCTTTATTAACAATAATCTGTACATAACAGAGGTTCTGGCTGGATCACCCGCTAGCCTTAGCGGCCTTAAGCAAAACGATATTATCAAAAAGGTAGATGGACAAGCTATCACAAGCATCGAGGATACAATGCTCATTACCGGTGAAGAGAACTCCAAGGCTCGACTTACGATCCAACGTGGTAATAAAACATTGACGATTCCCGTCACCCGATCACATTTTACACTGCCTTCGGTTAAAGGTTCCATGATACCATCTACAAGGATCGGGTATATTGCCATCAGCTCATTCTCCGAAACAGCTGATAAGGAGTTTGACAATGAGCTGGCCAAGCTTCGCACAGCAGGCATGAAATCGATGGTGCTTGACCTCCGCGATAATCTTGGTGGATATGTTGAAGTTGCAGAGAATATTGCGAAGCGCTTTATAAAAAGCGGGACGCTGATGTACACTTCTGACCAAAGCGGCGTATTGGCGGAGGTTCAGATTACAGATGGCGAAAGCATTGGAATGCCCGTTATTGTGCTTACTAATGAATTAACTGCTAGCTCCTCTGAAATATTGACAGGTGCTCTTCATGACAACGGTGTAGCTACCGTCGTGGGCTCTCAAAGCTATGGGAAAGCACGGATTCAGAACTTGTTCACACTATCCAACGGCGGTTCTTTAAAGCTTACAGTACTGCGGTATCTGACTCCTAACAAGCTGGACTTTAACGAAATTGGTCTTACACCGGATGTTTTGGTAAACAGCAGCTCAGTAGCTCAATTAATTACCGCTCTTAACAAAGCAGGGCTAAGAAGCATCGACATTAACGCTACTGCCTCTTCGCTCAGCATTAACGGTGCTTCCTTCCATGGGGAGTATATCGATGTCGTTCAGGATGGAAATAAAGTATATATTTCGTCCCACATTCTCGCTGCACTCGTAAAAGGCTCTATCACTTGGGATTCTACGAACCGCAAGGTAATCGTTACCGACAGCAGTGGCAAGAAAACCGGATTCAGTATTGCTGCAAAAAGCGCCAAGATCGTAGATAATCTCACCTGTATCGAGCTTCACGATTTCCAGAAAAAATTCACTGACGTGAAATGGAGCTACCAGCAGGGAGTACTAAAGCTATCTAAATAAAACCATAAAACAACGACGGTTCCCGGAGTTACTCGGGAACCGTCGTTGTTTCTTCATCAGCAGCAGCTTTGACGCTGCCCTGATCTTTACCATTATCTTTGATTTTCTGAAGCACAAAGTATTTGCAGCCAAAATTACAATACTCGTTAATATAATCTGTAATACCCGAGAAAGCAGTGTCACGATTCACTTTAGGATGATTATCCCGCAAAAAGCCCTTCAAGCGAAGCTTCTCATAGCCCCAGTCACCGATAATGTAATCATATCGATCCAGCACTTCGCTGTATCTTTGCTTAAAAGCCTCCGTGTCCCAGGCATCCTTGTAATTTTGAATTAATTCATAGGTTCTGCCCCCAATTTGAATCAACGGCCTTCCTCCCTTGTCACCAGACCTAGTTAGACGCAGCAGCGCTTTCCCGGTGGCTCTTGGCCGAGTTAACCTGCTCATGCGCATGATATGAGCTGCGAACCAGCGGTCCGGATTCAACATGGCTGAATCCCCGCTTCACGCCCTCTTTCTTGAGCTCGGCAAACTGCTCTGGTGTATAATATTTCTCTACGTTTAAATGCTGCGGCGATGGCTGTAAATACTGACCTATCGTCAAAATATCGCAATCCACCTCGCGCAAATCATCCATCGCCTGTAAAATTTCATCCCACTCCTCACCTACACCCAGCATGATACTGGATTTCGTTGGGATGTCCGGCTTCATCGCTTTTGCCCGTTTGAGAAGCTCAAGTGAACGACGATATTTCGCCTTCGCTCTCACTCGATCAGACATGCGTTCCACCGTCTCAATATTGTGATTCAGAATATCCGGATTAGCTTCCATTACGATACGAAGCGACTCCTCATTTCCTAAGAAATCAGGAATCAGCACTTCGACAGAGCATAGTGGCAGCCGCGCCCGTATAGCCTTTATAGTTTCCGCAAAGATGAAGGCTCCTCCATCATTTAAATCATCGCGAGCAACGCTCGTAACGACACAATGGCGAAGGTTCATATTTTCGGCAGCTTCCGCTACCCGCTTTGGCTCCTCTAAATCAAGCTCTGTAGGCATTCCTGTATTTACGGCACAGAAACGACATGCTCTTGTACAAATATCCCCCAAAATCATAAACGTAGCTGTCCTATTAGCCCAGCATTCATAAATATTCGGACAGCGGGCTTCCTCACAGACAGTGTGCAGCGTTTTGGATCTCATCATTTCTTTAATATTCTGATAGTTGTCGCCGGTAGTTAGTTTGATTCGGATCCAATCCGGTTTAGGTTCTTTGACATGTTTGGACAAGGCAAGAGACCTTCCTTCTCGTGGAATAGCTATAGCGCCATTTATTATACCATGAATCTGTTGGAAAAACCTACTGCCTGAATTGGAATAAAAACACAACTTTTGTCCAACCTAAGGGGTGCGAGTTTTAATAATCAAAGGAGGACATCTTCCGTTGAAATTCTATGTTCAATTTGGCAAAAAGGGTATTCGCTGCTTCATTTGCACAGTGCTGCTGACGTCACTATGTACCGTTTCCGGCTTTGGTGCGGCTGCCGCCGAGGCTCCAGGAACACCGAGCTCATCATCTGCCAAAAGCATTTACGAGCTAAGGCGCAGCCTGTACGAGGAAATCGGCATCCTTACACAGGTTCCTTGGTATTGGCTCGCCGCAATCGATCAATATGAACGTACGATTACTCCTCGGAGTAAGGTAGCGAAGAAAGAAAATGAACGGTTGGTTGGCCTTAAATTCAAGGATGCCTTATGGGCTGGAGCGTTAAATCCAAATCCATCAGATATGAATCCGGCTACCATCAGCATTTTTGGTGGAATCGGCAGAGATGCCACTGCCGATGGAAGCGCAGACCCTGGGAATGATCGAGATGCCTTGTTTACAATGGCCACTTATTTACTCGGTTTTGGCTATGAGGATGAAGATTTTCTTATTGCGTTATGGCGATATTATCAGAATGATTCTTCTGTCGCTCGTATTCGCCAATTTGCCAAGCTTTATAAGAGCTTTGATAAAATCGATCTTTCCGCCAGCGCCTTCCCTCTTCCCGTGAACAGTGTCTATACCTTTCGGGATACCTGGGGAGATCGCCGCGGCTGGGGTGGGCTCAGAACCCATGAAGGAACAGATCTCTTTGCATCTTACGGCGTTCCCGTCCGGAGCGTGTGCTACGGTATTGTAGAGACAAAAGGATGGAATCCTTATGGAGGCTGGCGAATCGGTATTCGGGATTTATCCAACCGGTACCATTACTTTGCTCATTTGCAGGGCTATGAGAAAAATATCGAGATCGGTGATGTAGTAAAGCCTGGTCAAGGCATAGGTTGGGTAGGCAGCAGCGGTTATGGTCCTCCAGGTACACAGGGACGTTTCCCTCCACATCTTCATTATGGAATTTATCGGGATACCGGATCGACGGAGTGGGCGTTTAATCCCTACCCTCTGCTTCGTCAATGGGAGAAGGAGGAGCGCGTCCGTGTGAAGAAAGGGAAAAAGTAAGGCCCCCCTCATGCGAAATAAAAAACTGCAAAAGCTACTTTTTAATGCATGACATATATCAGCGACTTTAATGCAATGAATTTCATTCTGCATGAGTAGCATGGAGCAGTAGAGTGCAATAAAAACCTCCCTCCTGCCAACTAAAACTGCAAAAGTGCAGGTTTTTCTAAACAACCTTGCTACACAAAGAAAAAACCTGCAAAAATGCAGGTTTTTCTCTATTTCAATGCGTAAATCCGGCAATCGGCAATAAAAACCTGCACTTTTACAGCAATTTCTCCAATCAGGCTATTTTTCAGCAGAAAAACATGCACTTTTGCAGCAATTTGATGGGTGATGAGGGATGAGATAAGGGGCATAGGGAGCATAAGGAGCAATAAGGGGAATTCGCCTCATAAGCGACCTTTAGTGCATGATCTTAAGTAGCATGGCAACTTTAAATGTACGAAATGCATGAGCAGCATAAGCGACTTAAGCAGCATGAACTCCATGAATGAGCGACTTTTAATATATGAGATGCAATAATACATGAGCAGCTTTTTAGTGCATGACGCGCATGGATGTAAGGACAGCTTTTTAGTGCATGACATGCATGCAAGGACAGCTTGTAAATACATGAAACGCATGAAATGCAAGAGCTATTTTTAAATTTATGAAATGCAAGGACTACTTTTTAATGCATGACATACATCAGCGGCTTTAATGCAATGAATTTCATTCTGCATGAGTAGCATGGAGCAGTAGAGTGCAATAAAAACCTCCCTCCTGCCAACTAAAACTGCAAAAGTGCAGGTTTTTCTAAACAACCTTGCTACACAAAGAAAAAACCTGCAAAAATGCAGGTTTTTCTCTATTTCAATGCGTAAATCCGGCAATCGGCAATAAAAACCTGCACTTTTACAGCAATTTCTCCAATCAGGCTATTTTTCAGCAGAAAAACATGCACTTTTGCAGCAATTTGATGGGTGATGAGGGATGAGATAAGGGGCATAGGGAGCATAAGGAGCAATAAGGGGAATTCGCCTCATAAGCGACCTTTAGTGCATGATCTTAAGTAGCATGGCAACTTTAAATGTACGAAATGCATGAGCAGCATAAGCGACTTTTAATACATGAACAGCATCAACCTCATAAGCAACTGTTTAACACTGCATGGACCATGGGGCGCATAAGCAGCTTTTAATACACAAACTGCGCGAGCAACGATTACATAACTACATAAGATCATAATTCAACAATACTTGATACATGAAACAGACTACGTGACGGTTAAAAAACATGGCTTTGACTGAGCCGGAGATTGCTAACGAGTTGGCAATACTAATCTTGTGGATCTTGTGATTCTTGTGATTCTTGTGGATGTTATTGATGTTATTGATGTTATTGATGTTATGGATCTTGTAGATCTTATTGATCTTGTAGATGTTATGGATCGTATTGATGATATGGATCTTGTAGATGTTATTGATCTTGTGTCCCCTAGTGTCCCGCTCCCGTTTTACTGGCTCCTTCAAGCTGTTCCTCAGTTTGCTGCTGGGGCTGGGGTGTTACTTCAGATTCTGGCTGCTGGCTATTGTTAGGCAATGATGGAAGCGCAATACTTGGTGCCCCGGCACCACTCCCGCTGACCGGATTCCCTTTGCTGTCGTAATAATACATCGGAACATCTCCAACTACGAGCAAATAGGAAACAGGGATTTCCGTCTCCACAGACTGCGGCTCCATATCAAAAGGGACCACGACCGCAAGCTCGGTTTTTACGCGCAAAAACACCTCGACGAGAATCATATTAATTCCGGCATCCTGCTGCCGGGTATTCAAGTCTACCTTAACATCACCTTTGGGCTCGATCTTGATCGGAATATTCGGGCCAAAGGAGGCAATAATCGGGCTCCCCAAAGCCTGACCCAAAGGTATATGCTCGGATAATCTGGACACTTCCTCTATGGTAGATCGAACAGTCTGAATCGTATCGGAGGTTATTTTCATATGAGCGGAGTAATTCAGCATGAAACCGGACACCTTCCCCGAAGCATCCGTCTTCCAATCTATAAGTTCATCCACATTCCCTTTATTGGCTACCTGGGCAGTTATCGCATCATTAATCGACTCAGTAGCAATTTGCTTCACCCGTATCTTTGCCAAATGCATAATCGGCTCCCTCATGCGGCTCTCAACGTACTGAAAAAATTGCAAAAAACCAAGGAGCAGAATAATGAAAAAAATAAGCCACCATTTACGCCTTCCGCGAGGTCTTCTTCGCCGGCTACGCCAACCTCGTCTTCTTATCATCCTCTCTCCCCCTTCGTAGCCGCATAGATTCTTATACAAGTTATGCTGGACAGGGCAAAAAAAGAAGAGCGCCGTACTAATGGCAACTCTTCTTCCATTCATCGTATTATTTGTTTCACCTCATTGTGTAATTTGCTTCACCTTATTTATTTCACCTCATTGCGTAATTCACTTCACCTCTCTGTGCTATTTATTTCATCTCATCGTGTAATTTACTACACCTTAATCGTATTATTTATTCCACCCCTATTTGCCAATCCTTAATATTGAAGTCCCTTTTTGCTATATTCTCTTCAACTAAGAAGTTTTTTGTTCCATTCAGCAGCTTTAGCCCTTCCTCTGAAAAGGCGCTATCCTTAATGGATTCAATCGGGCTGGCCTGCTTTGCTAATTCAGGTGTAGTATCACCAATTTCCGCCAGAAATTGATAGTATTCATCCTCATGCTGCTTCAGATCCTCCAATGCCTTAAGACGCGCCTCATTCCAGATCTTTGGGAAATCCGGAAACTTTTCAAGGTATTGCTCCGATACTACTGTTACGCTTGAGCCCAGAAGCTCAGGGTGGTCACTTGCAATATCAAGGGCAGGATATCCTTCCTCAATTTGCTTCAATGCGGGCACTCCGGTATTGGTAATAGCATCCACATCACCGCGGGCCAAAGCAGCAGTACCGTCCGGCATCAGCATATGCACCAGCTTATAATCCGTCACACCTGCTTCCTTCAATAATCCCACAACATATCGATGCATGAAGGAGCCTTTTTGAATGGCTATTGTCTTGCCTTGCAGATCTTTTACAGAGGTCGGTCCATCCTTTTTCCCAATCAAATAACCAATATTTCTAGTTAAAGGCTGATTAATTAACCGGGTCTTTGCACCTGTCGAATACGCAATGATTGCAGGGGTATCCCCCAAGCTGCCAAAATCCAATCTACCACTAATTAACGATTCCGTCTGGTCAGGCCCATTTGGAAATCCAGTAAGCTTAATTTCAGTAATGCCGTATTTCTCCAATTCCTCCTGAATGATCCCTTTATACAATCCCCATCCTTCAGCTCCCCCCGGCAAGTTAAGTTTATTTATGCCGATGAAGCCGTAATTGATGACCGTAGGAACATTGCCGGCAGAAGTGCTTGCAGCTTCCTTTACCTCGGTAGTCTTAGCGCCTGTACCAGAGCTGGAGCCGGAATTTTCTTTTGAATCGGAGCTGCCGGCCCCTGTAGAATTCCCGCAGGCTTGTAGCACCAACATAAGAACCATCAATATGACTATAGCAACCCGCTTATTTTTTGTATGCTCAATCACCTATTTAGTCCCCCTCATTTACAAACAGGCTTAGAATCCTGCTCTTTGCGATAATTTATAGATAAAGCTATGACTAGCTACAGGCTCTCTGCCCTTACCCCATCCGATAGCCTCCCGATAACCTCCAATAAGTCCGTTCGTCTGCAGCTCCTGCTCCGAAACGCCTGATATCTTCTCAGAATCGGGAGAAACATATAGTGCATCAACAGGACAATACAATTCACACATGAAGCAGGTCTGGCAATCATCCTGCCTCGCAATTCGGGGTATTCCGCCTGTCACCTTATCAAATACGTTCGTTGGACAGACGGATACACATTGATTGCAGGATATACATTTTGTTGCACTTATAAGCTCAATCACTGTAGAACCGCCTCCTTAGCCACTGCTTCCGTCTTCACCCAAATATCATCTATTCCGCCGCTTATAAGGCGATGATGCTGATGATCGTCAAGAACCTTATAATCTTCCCGCTTATGCATTCCCCGTGTCTCTGTACGGGCAAGTGCAGAATTGTACATCCAGCGTGCTGTCGCAGTCATTGCCTCAGCTTCCCTGGCCTTAACCCCTTTGCCGCTGCGCTCTATTTCCTGATTCCGCTGCTCCTTCCACAGTCCGTTGAGCCTTGACAAGGAAGCGGTTAGTCCGCTCTCCGTCCGGAACAAATTAATATCGTATGGTCTCACTTCAGCATTTACGGCAGAAACATATTCTGCTGTCCGATCCACCGTTGGATTATGATGCAACGGGCGATTTATGAGCGGGGAAGAAGACAATCCTGTCGGTTTTCTATCCGCTGCATGATTTCCCAAACCTAAGGCATATTCGGCAGCTCCTTCACCAGCAAAGGAACCCGATGACATCGCCCAAGCCGCATTGTGACTTCCACCCCCGGTAAAGCCTCCGCAAATCAGTTCGCGGGTAGCAGCATCTCCGGCCGCGTACAGCCCCGGAACTCCGGTTCCGCACTGCTCATCCGTAATTCTGATGCCCCCCGTTCCACGTACTGTCCCTTCCAGTCGCAGCGTTACAGGAAACAAATCCTCAAACGGATTGATGCCAAGCCTGTTGAAAGGCAGGAAAAAATTCGTCTGGCTCACTCGAAGCAGCGGTCTTAAATCTTCAGGAGCTTTATCCAGCTTGGCATATACCTGCCGCCCCTCCAGCAAGTTGCGGGCAATTACGGACCTTCCCTTTTGCGATCCCGCCCCTTCGACAATACTTCCATCTTCGTAATAAAAATTGGCGTAGTTATAATAAGCTGTCTTGGTTACAGACGAGAACGTCGGGCTTATGGCGTATGCATTGGAAAATTCCATCCCCGACAAACTCGCCCCGGCCTCAGCAGCAAGTAAATATCCGTCACCTGTCAGCACGTTGCATCCCAGCGCTTTACTCAGAAAAGCGCACCCTCCGGTAGCAATAACTACGGCTCCGGCATGAACGCTCCAAGTCTCACCCGTCTGCGTCCTTACACCGTTAGCACCGGATACTCCATATTCATCAGCCAGTAATTCTAGGGCCGGACTGTGATCCAATATTTTGACTCCCGCCTTCTTCACCAGCTTCCGCATCAATCGCATGTATTCAGGTCCCTGCAGGCCTCTGCGATATGGATTACCCTGATCATCCAGCGGGAATGGATAACCGGAAATACCGAGATAGTTCATATTTGCATAAGTACGATCCAGAACCCGATCCATCCAGCGGTGCTCAGCCAATTGCCCTCCCTTTGAAAATCTGCTTGCTTTCGCTTCGTCTCTGAGCCCTTTATCCGGTTCAACATACCATACACCTGTTCCGGAAGGAGCAGTAGCACCGCTCGATCCGCAATAGCCTTTATCAACGAGGACCACTTTCGCACCTTTCGCTGCTGCCGTTAGCGCTGCCCATGTACCAGCCGGACCTCCTCCGATAATTAATACATCCGCTGTCAAATGAACATTTCCTTGCTCTGCAATCTTATTCATTGGATCATCCTCCTCGTTTTATTAATGAACAATTATCCCTGGTAGCTGTCTCTCCAGGACAATAATTTGCGTTCAACTATTTTCATAAACGAATCAATCAATTTACCAACAACGGCAAAAATCAGAATACCCACAAAGATAATTTCTGTATTTGAATTTTGCTTCGCCTCATTAATCAGAAATCCGACGCCCGAATTTGATCCAATTAGCTCAGCTACGACAAGACCGATCCAGGCAACAGCCATAGAGAGCCGAACACCTAGTAAAATATGAGGCAACGAGGCCGGAAAAATCACTCTTCGAAACTTCTGCCATGAGCTGAAGCCCAATACTTTCCCCACCTCAATCCACTTATGATCCGCCTGGCGAATCCCTATAAAGGTGTTGATATACATAGGAAACAACGAGCCGCTTATTATGATTGCTATCTTCGACGCTTCGCCGAATCCAAACCAGAGAATGATTAGTGGAGCGATGGCCAAATGAGGCACTAGTCGAAGCACCTGTATGCTGGGATCGAGCATATACTCCAATTTCCGGAATAGTCCGGTCGCTATTCCAAGCAACAAGCCCAACAAGCCTCCTGCAAGAAAACCTAATCCGGCTCTTCCAATGCTCACTCCTAAATGATGTATAAGTTCTCCCGAGGCAAGCAGCGCAAACAGTGCTTTAACAATTGTGAACGGTGCGGGGAGAAATTCCTGCGATATCCATCCCACAGTACCACCCAATTGCCAAATCATAATGATCAGCAGTGGAACAAAGGTACCTGCGCCCATTTCTGAAACATACGACCGATAACGTACCCTTGCTTTTCCATAAGAAAGAGGAACTGCCGAATTGCGTTTCTTGACTATCTCAGCTCCGTTGCTCATCCTGTCCTCTCCTCTCTGTCAAAGATAATCCTCCAATTTTCATTTCCATTTAAGCCACCTGCGTTCCAAGAATCGGATGATTCCATCACCAATCAGACCGCAAATCGCAAATACAATAATTCCTACAAATACAACAGGCGTATCGGCAAACTGACGGGCATCAGATATCATGTAGCCAATCCCTGAGGTTGAAGCGATCAGCTCGGCAACGACGAGTCCAAGCCAGGCAAGACCAAGCGATAATCGAACACCCAGCACAATATGAGGAACAGCTCCCGGCAGAACGAGCCTAATGATTTGCTTCAATCTGCTGAAGCCGAGTACCCGGGCGACCTCAAATAATTTGTTATCTACACTACGAATCCCCATAAATGTGTTGATATATATAGGAAAAAATGCCGCTTTTGCAATCAATAATACCTTTGACTCCTCCCCAATCCCGAACCACAAAATAAATAAGGGTACAACAGCCAAGCTTGGAATCATTCGAACCATCTGGATAGTGGGGTCCAGCAATTTTTCAGAGTTTTTGAACAAGCCGACACTTATTCCAAAGGCTAACCCCAGTCCGCCTCCAAGTAAAAATCCCGACAGCACCCTAACAAAACTCACTTTAAAATTGCCCCATAGACTGCCTGAAGCTGCTTGCTCGATAAAGGCTTGAGCGATGGCGTACGGTGTAGGAAACAACAATTGGGAGATATAACCGTAGTAACCTAGAACTTGCCACAATAGCAGCACGCTGCCTGGAACAATCAAGCCCAAGCATATAATCACAAATCTGCCCGGAAGCACTCCAGCCTCAGAATGAACAGCCTCAGCTCTTGTTAACACATCATCCCCACCTTATCTTGTTTGCTCTAGATGCCTGCCCCGTCAGTCATCTCCAATTCATCAACTTTTTCAAAATAGTGAAGTACTCTCAGTCTCATTTCTTGAAAAGATGACGTAGCTTTCTTGCGAGGATAAGGCAAATCAATCGGTACAATCCTTCTGATCTTGCCGGGTCTAGGCTCCAAAATAACTACGCGGTTACCTAGATACACAGCTTCATCAATATCGTGGGTTACAAAAATCATCGTTGTTTTGTTTGTGCGCCAAATGTCCAGCAGCACGCTCTGCATATGAGCTCTTGTGAATGCATCAAGCGCGCCGAACGGTTCATCCAGCAGCAAAATTTTCGGACGCCTCAGCAGTGCTCTTGCAATGGACACCCGTTGAGCCATGCCACCGGACAATTGTCGCGGGTATGCCTTTTCAAAGCCTTGCAGCTTCACAAGCTCTATCAACTCATCCACCTTCCGCCGAACCTCCTTATTACTAAGCGGCAAATCGGCAGCTATATTTTTTTCTACGGTAAGCCAGGGAAACAATCTATGCTCTTGAAAAATAAAGCCCTTATCAATGCCTGGTCCCTCTATTTGCTGCCCCTCCAAAGTCACCTTACCGGTATACGTATTATCAAGACCAGCAACAATCCGCAGCAAAGTGCTTTTACCGCAGCCACTTGGACCTATCACTGTAATAAATTCGCCTTCCTGAACCTCAAGATCAATATTTTGCAGCGCTTTGATTTTGCCTCCATCAAATTCTTTATTTAATTGTGAAATCGCTAATAACGATTGCGTCATACAGCCTTCCCTCCACATTTGTACAAAATAAAAGGCAGAAGCTCTGCGTCTCAATAACGCAAAACCTCTGCCTGTACAGTCGGTAAATTTTTTAATTTAAATTATTTTTATCGGAATTTGTGTATTTAAAATATCATCATTATTATAGGATGTCAATTCCCTTTTTTGAAACATACTAGAATAGGACTGATTAATGATTGACAACAAAAATCAGCGTGTTATAATACAATTAACAATTTGATAAATGTTAATTATAACTCAGGCCACCCTACAGAAAGGAGTATTGTAATTATGTCTAACGAACAAGCACTTCAGCAATACGATGTAAAAAAATACAGAACACCTGATGGCTATACTTCAGACATTGCCATATTCACAATCCTCTCCACAAAGGCTGAAATGTTCAGGCCTCCGGTTATGGACTTGCAAATTATGCTGATCCAGCGAAGTATGACCGATAGCGAGGGCCGTCCTAACATTGAAGCAGGAAAATGGGCGTTGCCCGGCGGCTTTGTTGATCCTAACGAGACAGCCTTTCAATCCGCTATACGGGAGCTAAGAGAAGAGACCGGTGTAGAGCATATCCACCTCCAGCATTTTGGAGTGTATGATGCACCGGGAAGAGATCCGAGAGGCTGGATCATCTCCAACGCGCACTATGCTATCGTTCCGGAACACAAGCTTGCAAGCCGTCAGGCAAATGACGACGCCAGTGCGGTTGAGCTGTTCTCTGTGCAGGATGTTCTCAAGCTCGACCTTGCCTTTGATCATGCCGGGATTATTCAGGATGCGATTGCCGTCATTCAGCAAAAATTGCTGGAGACCACGGTAGCGAAAGAATTTTTGCCTGAAGAATTCACTTATTCCGAGCTTCAGGCTGTGCTTCTGACCGTAACGAAGGAAACGGCCATTGCTTCAGACGCCTCTTTTGCAAGAAAGATCAAATCATTGCCCTTTATCCGGGAGGTTGAAAGCAAAAAAACAACACGCACTTCCAAAAAGCCAACTCAGTTGTATCGCTTTATAGATACCGAAGTAAATAACACCATTTATCACGCAAGGAAATAAGGAGGAATACATGATGACTGCGAAAAAAGCTTTGATCAACATCGATTACACGTATGATTTTGTTGCAGCTGACGGTGCCCTGACTTGTGGTGAGCCTGGGCAAGCAATTGAAGAGCATATCGTAAATGTGACGAAGCAATTTATTGAGAACAACGATTTTGTAGTCTTTGCTATCGACCTTCACGGACGGGATGACACCCTTCATCCTGAAACAAAGCTGTTCCCTCCGCATAACATTGAAGGCACTGATGGCCGCAAGCTCTACGGCGCACTGGAACAGACCTATGAAAACAACAAGGACGCCGGACAGATCTATTGGATGGATAAAACGAGATACAGCGCTTTTGCTGGTACTGATCTTGAGCTGCAGCTCCGCACCAGAGGAATTACCGAGCTGCATCTCGCTGGAGTATGTACAGACATATGCGTGCTGCACACAGCTGTTGATGCCTATAATAAGGGCTTTGACATCGTTGTGCACAAGGATGCGGTAGCCAGCTTTGATCAAGAGGGTCACGCCTGGGCATTACGGCATTTTAAAGGATCGCTGGGAGCGACCATTCTATAAGATTATTTCAACAGTCAGGAGGATAATTAATATGAATGCTCACTTGAATATTCAGCCCCCACACCCCATTCATCCCGACAACGGACTTGCCTTACACACGGATAAGTATCAAATTAATATGACCGAGGCCTACTGGCGTGACGGGATCCATGAGCGCAAGGCAGTATTCGAAGTATACTTCCGCAAGCTTCCGTTCCAGAACGGATACGCTGTTTTTGCAGGTCTGGAGCGGGTCATTTCCTATCTGAACGATTTCCATTTTACGGAGAGTGATCTGGAATATTTACGGGAGGAGGGATATAGCGAAGACTATCTTGCTTATCTCGAATCACTGCGTTTTACAGGGACGGTTCAGTCCATGAGGGAGGGCGAGCTCGTCTTTGCGAACGAACCGATTATGCGGGTTGAAGCGACTCTGGCTGAAGCCCAATTGATTGAAACGGCAATCCTCAATATCATCAATTTCCAGACGCTTATTGCGACTAAGGCTTCGCGTATCAAGCAGGTGGTTGGCGATGAGACCAGCATGGAATTTGGTACCCGCAGAGCTCAGGAGATGGATGCCGCTATCTGGGGAACCAGAGCTGCCTACATCGCTGGCTTTAATGCAACCTCGAACATGAGAGCCGGTAAAATTTTTGGCATTCCAACCGCAGGAACACATGCCCATGCCATGGTTCAGGCTTATCGTGATGAGTATACAGCCTTCCGCAAATATGCTGAATGCCACAAGGATTGTGTATTTCTCGTAGATACGTACGACACGCTCAAATCCGGTGTTCCCATTGCAATCGCTGTAGCCAAAGAATTCGGAGACCGTATCAATTTCAGAGGAATTCGTCTGGATAGCGGCGATCTTGCGTACCTATCGAAAGAAGCTCGTAAGATGCTGGATGAAGCAGGGTTTACCGAGGCTAAAATATACGCTTCGAATGATCTCGACGAGCATACGATTATGAACCTGAAGGCGCAGGATGCAAAAATCGATGTCTGGGGTATCGGGACGAAGCTCATAACCGCCTATGATCAACCTGCTCTCGGAGCAGTATACAAACTTATTGCGATCGAAGACGAGCATGGCAACATGGTGGATACGATCAAAATCAGTGCCAATCCTGAAAAAATATCGACGCCCGGCCGCAAAAGAGTTTACCGCATTATTAATAAGATCAATCAAAAAGCGGAAGGCGACTATATTGCTTTGGAGGATGAAAATCCGCAGGCTGAGGATCGTTTAAAAATGTTTCATCCGGTTCATACCTTTATCGCAAAATTCGTTACGAATTTCGAAGCAAGAGAGCTTCATCATACCATTTTTGAAAATGGTCAATTAGTATATCAGATTCCTGCAATTCAGGAGATTCAAAGCTTCGTAAAAGAGAATCTAAGCGTATTGTGGGATGAATATAAACGGACGCTGAACCCTGCCGAATACCCTGTCAACTTGAGCCAGGCTTGCTGGAATAACAAAATGAAATTGATTGAAGAGGTTCGGGAGAAGGTCTATCAGCAGATTCAAGAATGACGGATTAAGGGGGCTTCTTCTATGGCAAAGATCGGCATCTACGGATCATCTTTTGACCCGATTACGAATGTTCATCTCTGGACGGCAAGCACGGTGGCCCACAGATGCAAGCTGGATCAAGTCATTTTCTTGCCATGCTCTAACAAACGCCCTGACAAAGTGATGAATATCAGTGACGAGCATCGTTGGAACATGATATTAATGGCAATTAAGGGGAACGATAAATTTGCTGCCGACGATTACGAAATGAAGCAGCCTGCCTGGGAAATCGCAACCTATTTGACGCTTGATCATTATAAGGCAGAGTTTCCTGATGATGAAATCTATTTTATTATGGGAGCGGACCTGCTGCTTGATATTGGCGAAGGAAAATGGAAGAAGTCCGAGGAACTCGTTCAGGAGAACAAATTTATCGTCATGGCAAGGGATGGCATCAATATGCTGTCGGCAATTAGCAAATCGCCTATTCTACGCAATGCCGACGATAGTCATACCTTTCATCTCATTGATAAAGGGTTAGCTATGGAGATCAGCTCCAGCTATATCAGGGACGAATTCAAGAGGGGCGGAGAGCCTCGATATTTGATTCCTGACGATTGCTACGATTACATTAGAACCCATCAATTATATAAATAGTTTATTTATAAAAAATAAACAGATCATTAAGGAGTGTTGAACATGAGCCTACAAGAACAAGTTATTACTGCCTTAAATGTAAAACCAGTCATCCAAGCCAAGGAAGAAATCCGCAAGCGCATTGACTTTCTAAAGGCTTACTGCAAAAACGCCCGTGCCAAAGGCTTTGTACTTGGAATTAGCGGCGGACAGGATTCCTCACTGGCTGGAAGATTATCACAGCTTGCTGTTGAGGAGCTTCGTGCTGAAGGATATGAAGCTACCTTCTATGCCGTTCGTTTACCTTATGGAATCCAGCACGATGAAGACGATGCGCAGGAAGCGCTGAAATTCATTAAACCGGACCAATCCTTAACCTTTAATATTGAACAATCCGTCGTAGCATTAGCCGGTACATTTGCGGAATCCACGGGGACACCTCTGTCCGATTACCATAAAGGCAATGTGAAAGCGAGAATGCGTATGATTGCTCAATACGCCATTGGCGGAGAGCGTGGATGTCTGGTCGTTGGTACCGACCATGCCGCAGAGGCGGTTTCGGGCTTCTTTACTAAATTCGGTGACGGCGGCGCCGATATCCTGCCGCTCACGGGGCTAACCAAAGGTCAAGGGCGTGAGCTGCTCCAAGAGCTGCAAGCGCCTGAGCGGCTATACTTGAAGACGCCAACAGCTGACCTGCTGGACAACAAGCCGCAGCAAGCCGATGAAACAGAGCTAGGCATTACGTATAAAGTTCTCGATGACTACCTTCTCGGCCACACCATTGATGAGGAGGCTCAAGCCAAAATTGAGCAGCGCTACAAGGTCACACAGCATAAACGCGAGCTGCCTGCAACACCATTTGATGAGTGGTGGAAATAGATCGCTCATTGATCACCATTAATTAATCTTATTAAAAAAGCATGTCTCCAATTTATTTGGAGGCATGCTTTTTCGTATCAATAGCTACAGCATTTCCTTAGCTTGTTCTTGCTATTTAACTTCATTAAGAGATGATTTCTTTGATGCGCAGCCCTTCTTCTTGGCTTAAATCTATAAATTGCTCATCTATTTTTATTAATGGCGTGTTAATACGATGAGGATTTAAAAGCACAACCTCTCCTCTTCTTCCATCTGTTAAAACAACCTGCTGTCCTACTGTTTTTTGCATAATGTTCTCAATGAATACCGATACGATATGGGGATTCAGCTCACCAAATCGTCCATGCTCCATCTGGGTAATAATATCATGAAAAGAAAGAGGCTCATGATAGGGCCGCTCAGATGACATCGCATGGAATATATCTGCGACAGCGACTATGGAGCTGAATAGTTCGATATTGTGTTTCTTTAGCCCCAGCGGGTATCCCCCTCCATCTTCACGCTCATGATGCTGAAGAGCAACACGGGCTATCAACGGATTTGATCCGGAGGTCTCCTTTAACATGTCATAACCGTACACGGTGTGTTTTTTAATTAATTCATATTCATCATCCGTTAATTTTCCCGGCTTATTCAAAATCTCGATAGGTATTTTAATCTTGCCAACATCGTGCAGAGTCGCAGCCAGCGACAATACTGAAAGCTCCGCTTCCCCTAAATTCATCCATCTGCCAATCAGCGTCGAAAGCACACCGACACCGATATTGTGCTGATATGTATAATCGTCCTTCGCCCTGACAACCTCGATCAATTCAAAAATATCACGGTGCTGCGACACATCATGAATCGCCGGAAGGATCTCTTCACTAATTTCCGTCAACGGGACTTTATGAGAAAAACTGATGTATTGAAACAACTCCTTCGATTTGGATACCGTTTCTTGAAACAATTGGTTGGATTGATATATGGCCTGGTCTCTGGAACAGAGAATAATAACTCGGGGATCAATATTATGATTGATAATTAATCTTATTGCTTCACGAGTAAGTACAGTTTGGGCAGGTACAATTGTAATCCCGTTCTTGTTGACAATATCATTATCGATTTTTCTGCCTATAAGCTGCTCCATCTGTGATCTATCCTCCTTAATTGGAAAATAGTTCTGTCGTACTAATTTTAACATAAAATCCGTTGAAGGATGTTCTTTATTGATTACCAAGCCAAAAAGACCGCTGATTGCAGCCTGTTGGTAGTAAAATGTTATTTTTCCACTTAACAATGGAGCAAGCTCCAATAACCTCTCGGTTTTTTGGTTGCTACACACATTCTTACTTATGGTTGGTTCCTGCATTGCAAGTAGTCTAAAAATCGCTTAACTGCAAGTGACGCTGTTTTCTTGTCTCTCAATGCAAGACCGATCTTACGGTATGCCGGTATATCCAGTTCTTTTGCTACGATCCGATATGGAATCCGCTTTAAAATAAGCTCCGGTAAAATGCTAATCCCCAAGCCACTTTCGATCATTGACATGATGGCATAATCATCCCATGTCGTAAAATTTATTTTGGGCTCAATATTACATTTTTCAAATATTTCCGATATCTCAGCCTTAGCACCTTTTTCTAAAAGCATGAAAGGATAATCATGTAACGCCTTTACAGGAAAACATTCACAGTCAGCCATTGGATGATCCTCCGGCAAAACCACAAGCAGCCGATCCTGTTCCAAAAATATTGTTTCAAGCTCCGGAAGGGTGGGGAGCCGAAGAAAGCCGCAATCCACTCGCCCCTCTAAAATCCAGCCTTCAATTTCCGTATAGTCGCCTAATAAAAGCTCGTAATCAATATTGGGGTAGTCCTTTTGAAACTCCTTGATAATGTTCGGCAGCCAATGTGTTGCTACACTGGAAAATGTACCAATCCGAATAAGCCCGGATTGCAATCCGTTCAATTCGTCTACCTGAGCCTGCAATTTCTGATATTCATTACACACGCTTTGAGCAAACGGCAATAGCTTTAATCCGTCGGAAGTCAAGCGCACTCCGGCACGTCCCCGCTCCAGAAGTGACACACGCCATTCCTTTTCCAAATCGTTAATCATACGGCTGATGCCGGACTGGGAATAGTTCAATACTTCTGCTGCTCTTGTGAAGCTGCCGATTTCGACGGTTTTTACAAAAGCCATATATTTTTGAATGTTCATATCCATTATTTGCCACCCATTTACATCTGATTTCATCATGTTATTTATGATAAACATTCGTTTTTGTTATTTAATGATATATGGTAACCTGTTCGTGTTGTAATTTCAAGTGAAGCTAGTTTCAATATTTATTAGTGGAAAGCAGGAACAAAAGTATGAAGGAAAAACTATATTTTATGCTGTCAATGATTATCTTCGGCGCAGTTGGTGTATTTGCAAAATACATCGACATGTCCTCCAGCAAGATAGCGTTGTTTTTGAGCCTGATCGGAGCAGCATTTTTACTTATCATTTTTATATCAAGAAAGCAGAAAATATCATGGGACATTGTGAAGAAAAATGCTGTAGTTCTGTTTATCGCAGGCATTGCATTAAGTGGAAACTGGATTTTTTTATTTCAGGCATATAAGGAGACAACAATAGCCAATGCAGCGCTGAGCTACTATTTTGCCCCGGTTTTGGTTATCATGCTCTCCCCTTTTGTTTTGAAGGAAAGGCTGTCGCTTAAAAAGGTTGTATGTATTGGTGTTGCTTTGCTGGGATTATTCTTTATATTGCAAAACAGCACGGTGGAAACAACCGGAAATCATTTGCTTGGTATCGGCTATGGGCTGATAGCTGCAAGTTTTTATGCCGCTTTGACAATAACGACTAAATTTATTCGGGGCCTGGATGGGCTAACCATTACGCTTTTGCAACTTGGATTGTCGGTTATTTTATTATTCCCATTTGTAATGTTTGCGGATGGCTTAAACTTCTCTCCCCTTACGGGTAAAACGCTTATATTAATGATTCTGCTGGGTATCCTTCATGGAGGCGTTGGGTTTTATCTGTTTTTTGCCGGCATGAAAGGACTAAAAGCCCAAAGTATCGCTGTATTGAGCTATGTCGATCCTCTTACATCACTTTTGATTTCAGCTTTGATAATAAAAGAGAAAATGACCTTTCTGCAACTGATCGGCGCTGCCTTGTTGTTAAGTTCGATTTGGATAGGTGAAACTGGCGCATCGAGGACAAAGAAAACTGACTAATACGGTCATAACCACCGTTATATATTCGTTTTTGTAATGACTTTTAAAACGAAAGGGGAAAAAATATGTTATATGTAAGTGATATTTATACAACAGCACCGTCCGAGTTTATGACGGTATTACAGGAAAAAGCATACCGTGCCTTGCAAGACCTGCATATCCCATTTGAACGCGTCGATACAGATGAAGCAATTACCATGGAGGATTGTATTCAAATTAATAAAAAAATGGATATGAAGATGGTAAAAACACTGTTTCTTTGCAATCGACAGCAAACGACCTTTTATCTCTTCATCACGGCAGGCGATAAGCCATTTAATTCAAAAGAGTTCAGCAATATTTTAGGTGTGGCTCGCGTATCTTTTGCCCCTGCGGATTTAATGGAAAAGATGCTGGGAACGAAAATCGGAGCTGCAACTGTATTTAGTGCAATGCTTGACACGGATAACTCTGTACAAATTGTTTTTGACAAAGACGTTATCCTCGAAGAATGGTACGGGTGTAGCGATGGCACGACCACAGGCTATATGAAGATCAAAACAGCGCAAATCATTCATGATTTTTTGCCTTTTGCAAAGCATATACCGTCTGTTATCGAGGTGTAATATGGGACTGTATCAGAATAGAATTGTTGTGAAGGTTGGAACTTCCACACTGACAAATGAACTTGGACAAAATGACCTGCGCTCTTTTGACCAGCTAGCCTGTGTGTTATCCGATGTTCATAACATGGGATATGAGATAATTTTAGTATCCTCCGGTGCGATTGCCGTAGGTACAAATAAGCTCAAAATGAAAACACGGCCTACAAGTATGCGTTTAAAGCAGGCCGCGGCGGCGGTTGGACAATGCAGTATCATGTTCTTATATGATAAATTCTTCAATGATTATGACAAAATAATTGCACAAATCCTGCTTAATGCTGAGGATATGGAGGTTGAGGAAAAGAAGGAAAACTTGATAAACACCTTTGACAGCTTGCTTGAAATGGGCATTATCCCGGTTGTGAACGAAAACGATTCGGTCAGCTATACCGAAATTGAATCCGAAGATAGACTATTTGGCGATAATGATATGCTCTCTGCTGTAGTTGCTGTATTGTGCAGAGCGCAAAAGCTTGTTATTCTGTCCGACATTGACGGCTTTTATGACAGCGATCCCCGGCTGCATCCTGGTGCAAAGCGGATAGAACGAATTACCGCCATAGACGGAGAAATACAATCATCAGCTGGAGGAACTGGCTCCCGGCGTGGCAGAGGCGGTATGAAAACGAAGCTGCAAGCGGCTAAGTTGGCAACCGCACAGGGGATTGACACCATCATTACAAACGGCAAAAATCCGTCCGCTCTGTATGAAATTATAAAAGGGGATAACGTTGGAACGCTTTTTGTTGGAAAGCACTTATAGTGGAATTCATTAAGCATTTGCTTTGCGGTGGACTTCCTGTACTGATTGTCTCATTTTGACAACATTTTTCGTTTAATTGGAATAATGTCGCTGCCGCAGCGCCTCATACAGCAGAACAGAAGCGGCCATCGCTACATTCAAGGATTCAGCTTGTCCATGCATCGGAATGAGCAGTCCGTCATCCATCAGTTCACGAACTTCAGGGCTAAGCCCCTTCGCTTCGCTGCCGAACAGCAGCCAAACCGGGCCTGTAAAGTCATAAGTGAAGCAGTTTCCATTTGCCTGCAAGCTGGTTCCGGCTAGCCTGATGCCCTGTTCCTTGGCGCGAGGCAATACATCCTTCAAGCTGCATGATACAACTGGAAGATGGAATAGCGATCCCATTGTAGAGCGAATAACCTTAGGGCTGTATATATCAGCACAGCCTGGTCCAACGATGACTCCATCGGCTCCCACCGCATCGGCGCTGCGAATAATGGTACCTATATTTCCCGGGTCTTGGACTCCATCCAGAACGACAACTAATCCATTAGCAACCTTCAGCAGTCCCTCAGGAGACGGAAGGCCTTTGCGAATAACCGCAAAAACAGGCTGAGGAGATGGAGTATCACTGCATTTTCCAATTACTGCAGCAGATACACCAATCCATTCTATATCAGGACCACCGGCAGACCTTTCCGACAGTTCACCGGGAATTCCTTTTTCCAGGTCATAGCAAATGCATTCGATCTCGACTCCAGCGGCAAGTGCCTCCTTCACAAGATGAATACCTTCAATAATATATTTACCTTGCTTGTCACGGTGCTTCTTTTCCAGCAAGGCCGCCCATTCCTTGACCCGGGCATTTTGCGGTGACAATATATCCATCGCTTTGTTCATCCTTATTCTCTGTAGTATCTGTAATTATCCTTCGGAATAAGCAAGCTCCAGCTTCGTTAAATCATTCTTCTCTCCTACGATAACAAGAATATCGCCGTCCTCAAGCCGATCCGTTGCTGCCGGGGAAATGTTCATCTTCGTTCCGCGTTTGATCGCCATGACGTTACAGCCAAAACGAGCACGGATATCTAGCTCTTTCAGATTTTGCCCAAACATCGCACGGGTTGCCCGAAGCTCAACAATGCTGTATTCATCGGATAACTCAATATAATCAAGGATATTAGGGGAGGTCAAATGATGAGCTACCCGCAAACCCATATCTCTTTCCGGAAAAATAACCTTATCTGCGCCGATTTTATTAAGCACTTTACCATGCAATTCGTTTTGTGCTTTAACGACGATAAGTGGTCCGCCAAGATCCTTCAAAATTAATGTGGTTAAAATACTTGCCTGAATATCCTCACCAATCGCTACAACCACGACATCAAAATTCCGAATACCAAGGGCACGAAGTGCCTCTTCATCTGTTGAATCTGCAGTAACTGCATGTGTTACTATATTGGATACCGCTTGGGTACTATGCTCGTCTGAATCGATAGCCAAAACATCAAACCCCATGCCGCTTAGCGCATTAGCCACGCTAAAACCAAACCGCCCCATACCAATAACGGCATATTGCTTCTTCGGAGTTCTCTGTGCCATAATTTCTTCACCCCATGACAAAATGGATTCGACTTAGTATACCACAATCACCAAATAATTGCGTAAAAGCCACTGCTGTGCATTGAATTTCCTTCACTAAGATCGGGAACATTAAGCTTTGGGCAATTACTATTTCAAGGAGGGATACTCCGTGCCAATCACAATGGATCTACGTGAAGCCGTTATGCACAAAATCCATGGTAAAAACCAGGATGGATTAAGGGACATGATTGAAGGCTCCATCGATGCCCAAGAAGCAGCCCTTCCCGGACTTGGGGTTGTTTTTGAGGTCATTTGGAAAAATATCGATCACACCAAGCAGGATGAATTAGTCTCTGTACTCACCAACCAGCTTGAAGCCACGAATCTCAGACCGCTGAAATAAAAATGCCCATTTATGACAAAACCCGGGGCTCCTGGTTCCCTCGGGTTTTGTCATTTGCTATTTCTTTCAGTTTCAATTTGTCACCACATTACAATTTTAGTTTTGCTATTTTATTACAATTTTTATTTGTCATTTCATTCAGCTTCAGATGGAAAAAATAAAGGTAAAAATGAACGCTATTCATAGAGAATTCAGCCCGCTTCACAATTATAAGGCCATTATTTACCCCTATTTCTTATAAAGTGAGGCATCAAGCCTCAAATTCGCCTGTTCTTTCAACAATAAGGGTAATTAAATCCTCTATTTTATTAATTTTTCACATCAACAGCTAAATAAGATACTTTTTTACCGTTATCGTTGCAAGGCTCTG
>RCUU01000110.1_pt1 | contig 45780 bp, 29 predicted proteins | sample 2166211 | NCBI WGS metagenome assembly RCUU01 (sample SAMN09932620, study PRJNA488358) | compost metagenome | feature: garden; material: soil; isolation source: compost soil in phenylacetic acid-enriched culture | place: Germany: Experimental Botanical Garden Goettingen | collected 2016-01-27
TCCACGCTTCCATCGACACTTCCATCCACGCTTCATCGACGCTTCCATCCACTCTTCCCATCCACGCTCTGGTACTTGCACATTTATGGGCACGTCTACGCACCAGCACCCGCACCCGCACCCGCACTCACACTCACACTAGCGCCAGCTCCACCCCATACGCTGGGTTTATGGCGCATTGATTCTTCGGTTTCCTCGTTTCGTGCTCGCTGTTCAATACCTCGTTCGCCCAGCGGGCAGCCCGCCGGGGTTACCGGCGGCACATCCGCTGGTGGATCAATGCACCTGGGTGGCTAGGCTCCAGGGCCAGCACTTCGTCGAACCGGACGGCGGCCTCTTCGGTCCGGCCGAGCCCCAGCAAGCCTAGTCCCAGCATGAAGCGGCAATGGATGACGTTACGTTTGTTCAAATCGTCCTCGAACACAAGGAAGTCCGGCAACGAAACCGCGAAGTAATCAAATTCCACCTCGTCGAACAGATGGGTCTCGGCGTAGTCGATCAGTTTGTTGAACCGCCGTTTGGCTTCCTTTTCCACGCCCAGCTTCCACCAAGCCAGCCCTTGATAGAAAATCATCTCCGGCGGCTGATCGTTATAGTACATCGCGCCGGACGGTTCTTCCAGTCCTTGCGAGGCGGCCTGCCAATACGCCGTTGCCTGTTCTAGCCGGCCCAATACTTCATAAGCGCAGCCCAAGTAATACAGGATGTCGTTCTCCTGTGCCCCGGCGAGTTTGCCCTCCCCGAAATTCTCCGGATAAACGAGCGCTCGCTCCAGCCGCTCAATCGCAAGCACCCCGTTTCCGGCCTCCAACGCTTGTTTACCGAGCTCGACGAGGGCTAACCGATATTGCCCGGTCACTTTCCCTTCTCCGCCCTCCCAAGGATGGAACTTGTGGGATTCCAGCGCCCGCAGGGCGTCCTCATGACGCATCAGCGTATTTAACAGCGTGACGTACTCTACGTACAAATCGTCGCGTTTGCCCACCAGCGCCGGATGCCGCTCCAACGTCGCAAGTCGTTCCGCCGCCGGACGGCCCAACTTCTTGTAGAGCTGATCCAGCTCGTAAAACACACGGGCATCGTCCGCATTCAAGGCGAACGCCATCTCCAGCGCCTCCCGCGCGGCTTCTGCATCATTGCGCTTGTTGAAATATGCCAGCGCTAAATTACGGTGCACGGTCGGGAACCCGGCGTCCTCCTTCCGGGACGCCTCCCAGTGGGCAATCGCATCATCCGGGCGTTTCTTGTCGTACATCCAGTTGCCGAGATAGTAATGCGCTTTGGCATCGCTCGGATCGGCAACGATGGCGCTTTGCAGCACGAGCAGATCCGTCAGGCTGTTCGGGAAGCAGTAATCCGCCGGGGCGGCGGCGCCTGCCTGCCGATGCAACGCGGCCAATTCGCCGCGGCCAGCCCGTTCATGGGCATAGGCCAAGGTGTAGTGCAGCATCGGGTAAGCCGGCGTGGCCGCGTCCGGCGCGATCCGCTGCATCACCTGCACGGCTTCGTCATACAAGCCGAAGCCGAGGTAGTCCGCGGCCAGCTGCAGGGCGTTATGCGCGTCATCGCGCATGAACCGCCGGAGCTCAGCCAAGGCCGCGTTCGCGGCGACAGCGTCGCCCGAGGCCAGCAGCGCGGCCCAGCGCTCGTTGGCGGCGCCGAAGTCGGCCGGGTCGAGCGCCAGCGTCTCGGCCGAGTAGCCGAGCGCTTCCGCCGTCCGCCCGAGCTTCCGCAGCAGCGCCGCCTTCAACAGCCGCGCCTTATAGTTGCGGCTGTTCCGGATGAGCGAGCGCTCAGCCAGCTCGAGCGCCTCGGCATAGCTGCCGCGGCCGCAGGCGATCGCGGCCAGCGAGAAGTAGCCGCTGTCCTGCCAGGCGGCGGACCAGACGGATTTGTAGAAGGCGGCAAACGCCTCTTCGTCCCGCCCTTGGAATTGCAGCGCCAGCCCAAGCTGGTACAGCGCTTCGCTGTCGTACGGGTTCGGGTTACGCCAGGTGAGCGACTTCACCGCTGCACGGAAATGCGCTTCCGCTTCGGTAAACCGGCCCCGGCGCAGCAACAACGTGCCGTAAGCGACATTGATGCGGATGTCTCCCGCATCCCGTTTCAAGCCTTCCAGATAGTACGCTTCCGGCTCGAACGTCGCATGACGGTATTGCTCCAGGTGAAGGCCGGCCAAATACAACTGCTCGTTTGTCTTCAGCTCCTGCGGTTTCGGCAAAGGTTTGGCGGCTTCCGGTACCTGCTCGATCGACGGCTTGGCCGGACGGTACGAAATCAGCAGCCGTCCTTCGCCGTCGCGCACGGTCACGATCAGATCATGCGGTTGGTCGCCTTCGTCCAGCGAAACAACCGATTTGTAGGTAGCCGCCGGCGACAGTCGCACCGTGTCGGATACATAGATCCGGCGTGAGCCCTTCAACTCCACGATCGCCCCTTCATAATCGGAGGTCGCATAAGCCAACACCGTTGCCGTCCGCGCCGTCTCGTCGACCTCGAGGTTGACGGCCGCTTCGATGGAAGCATTTTTCACGACGCCAATGTCTTTGTAGGGCATGAAATACTGTTTAAACGTCTTCTCCTCATACGGCTGCAACCAGGTGAAATCCGGCTGATTATCGGTGTACACCCCGGTCATCAACTCAATGTAAGGACCGTCCTCGTCCGTCAGGTTGCGGTCCCAAGCCTGGCCGAATTCGCCGTTCCCCCAAGTCCATTGCTTCTTCCCCGGGGAGATATGGTGATTCGCGACATGCAGTAGGCCGGCCTGCACCCCATGATCGTATCCGCCCACGAAGTTGTAGTCGGACTTGTAAGCCATGTAGGACGTAGGCACCGGGATATTTTTGTAGCGGGAAATATCTACGCCCTCCGAGTAATCCATCTTGTAGTAGGTGCCAGTGGCAATTGGAAAACGCGAGACATCGCGTTTGCCGTGGTCGAATACGGCGGTAACGTCCGGCGGAAACACGGACTGCGTATGGTCATTGACCGCCACGGCCGGGTTAGCCCACCACAGGAAGGTCTGCGGCTCCGGCGTCCGGTTGTACAGCTGCGCGGAGATCTCTAGATAGGCCTTACCGGGATACAGCGTAAATCCGGCGGTCATTTTGGTGCCGTACATCCGGTCGATTTCGCTCACCCAAACGGTGGCGCTGCCATCCTCGCCTTGCTCCAGCCGGTATTCGACCGGACCATAGGTGTTCGGCCGGTGATGCTGCGGCCAGTTGAATTCAATGCCGCCGGAAATCCACGGCCCGGCTAAGCCAACCAACGCCGGCTTGATGACGCGGTTGTAGTAGACGAAATCGTAGTTGTTTGTCTTATCGAGTGCACGGTAGATCCGCCCGCCCAGCTCCGGCATGATCTCGATTCGAACATATTCGTTCTCGAGAATCGCCAACCGATAGCGGACCTCCTGCTTCTCATCGTGAATCTTATCGATGACCGGATGAGGGTAGACTCGTCCGGAACTGCCTTGATACACGCGTTTTTCCAAGAACATCGGATTTTTGTCCGGCTCCCCAACCCCGTACGTCGGAATGAGCTTATCCTCTTCCCAGACTCGTACCGCGGCCCGTTTGGAAGCCTCCCGCTGTTGAATGTTCATATCCAATCCTCCCCATCGTTGTTATAACGTTTGTAACCCCAATGTACCGCGAGCACAGAGGAATTCCAATTGACGAAATACGGGAGATGATGGATTATATTCTTATTGGAGGTGTTCCGTATGGAGAAGAACATCCGTAAACCTGACGGGTTCGAATCCCAAAAGCTGTTCGTTCAACCGGACTATATGCTGAAAGAATTGATGATTTCCGCGCTGACCCGCCCGCTGTTCGTCAGCGATATCGGTTTTTTTCCGCACGCGCAGCACCACTTTCGGGAACGGCCGGATGGGGCAGACGCTCATATTTTCATCTATTGCGTGGAAGGCGAAGGATGGGTGGAATGGAAGGGGGAATCCGGCGGCGACGAACCCGGCGATGCGGTGGGGACAACGAGGACGTCGAACCTAACCGAACGGAGCTACAAGCTGACAGAGCGACAGCTGGCCGTCATCCCGGCCGGTGCGCCGCATCGATACGGGGCCTCGACCGACAAGCCCTGGAGCATATACTGGTTTCATCTGCAGGGCGAGGATACCGCTGCGTTGATTCGCACCTACGGATTGGATCAGGACGGACCCGTCCGGCTGCCACTCAGCGTTCATTCTCAGTTACTGGAGCAATCGGAGCAGTGTTACCGCCTGCTTCACGACAAGCATTACTCCCTGCCCGTGCAGATCCACGTCGCGCAGACGATGCGCCATCTGCTCAGCAGCATCGGGCTCAGCGCCGAACGTTCGGCGCAGGACCGCAAACGCGAGCGTTATTTCGACGAGGCCGTCCGCTACATGACCGAACGGCTCGCGGAGACCGTCACCCTCCCCGAGCTGGCGAAACAGGTCGGACTGTCAAAGCAGCATCTCGTTTATTTGTTTAACCGGGAGGCGGGCCTCCCGCCGATCGAGTATTTTTTGCGGCTCAAAATGCAGCGGGCCGGACAATTACTCGACCTCACCGGCTTGAGCGTCAAGGAGATCGCCGGTGCGGTCGGCATGTCCGACCCGTATTATTTTTCGCGACTATTCAAGAAAATTATGGGTTACTCTCCAACCGAATACCGAAGCATTCCAAAAGGATAAACCCGGCAAGGCAAGCTCCGCTGAATGTCATCCGCTGATGCGCATCAAGACAGCTTCGCGGGCCGCTTTCGTCAAACCGCCGAGCACCAGATCGTAAGAATGATCGATCATCGCTCGCACATCGTCCAACGGTAAGCTGCCGTCCACTGTGACCGTATTCCAGTGCTTTTTGTTCAGATGGTAGCCGGGTTTGACACTCGCGTGCTGCTCCCGCAGATTGGCGGCGATAACGGGATCGCATTTCAAGGAGATGCTCGCCGCCCCATCATCGGACGTGACGGGCAGTAAAGCGAACATTTTCCCGCCGACCTTCATCACCAAAGTCTCCGGACCAAAGGGATATTCCTGGACGGCCCCTTTTTTGGACAAGCAATAATCAACCAACTTCTTATACACCGATCTTCCCCCTCACTCGCAGGTTTCTGGTGTTACTATATCATGACGGCCAAGCGAGGAAAAGCATTGTTGGGGTTGGGGTTCTGTGGACTCTTGGCCCAGATTCATTAATCAGCTTCTCCCCATCCCGACTATACAAGGTTCTCGCATAATCCGGTTGTTTGAATGGTTCCCGCCTCCGGATCGATCCGGTAAGTGGCAATTTCGAAGCCGCCCAGGTGAACCTCCTCCCGGATGCCCATCGAAGGGATGGCGATCGTCGTCTTCCTCGCCTGCCCCGTAGGCTCAAACAATCGCATGATGTACCCCTTCCTATCTTCCGCCTGTTTGAAGGCGCTTAGCTGGATGACTTCATCTCCCAGCTCCAGCAGGGATTTGGACAATTCCCCTTCCCCGGATGGAAAAAAAGACAACGCATAAGGCCGCTCGTTGTGCGCAGTTGCTTCGCGATCTATTCGTGCGGCTCGCTCCGCGAGTTCCCCTGCGCAAAGCCAGAAGGTAAACCGATGCTCCCCTTGGTCGATCCGCGGCGAGAAGCGGTCCTGCGCCAGGATCGGCCGGTCGCCGATCGGATGGGCGCAATAACCCGGGCTGCGCAGTAGTGATAGTCGCAATTCACCGTCCAGGTAATCGCAGCCGTAGATGCCGTCGTTGACGCAAGTTAACATTCGCTGCAAGCCGCCAGGGGTGCGGCCCAGGACGGAGACCCATCTTTGGGCGACGGCCTCGGTGCCGTCCTCCGGCAATTCGCTGATCCCGAAGGCCGTCTGGCCGCGGAACTGCCCGTTGCCGCCAAACACCGTAGGCACCGCCAACTTCAGCATCGTATCCTTCTCATTCCAGTAAACCCGCAACCCGATTTCGATCTCCGTTCCCTGCTTCGGCAGTTTGTAGGTTTGAACGAGAAAAGAATCCCGGTACCGGAACACCGCCTCAATCACCGTCCGCACCAAGCCGTCCTCGATGACGCGAACGGATGGCAGGGTCGCCTGGATACCGGAAAAGGCGCTACCTTCTGCCGGCTCCATCAGCTCGAACCGTCCAACGACGTCGCGGAATGCATGGGTATCCATGCGCCACGGATCCTCGTTATCCTGGAGGGCCAGCGCGGCGAATGCCCCCGGCTGAAGCAGAGACTCGCCGCCGCGAATCCGGTATTCGTCGATCAGACCCGTGCGAGCGTTGATCGTGACCTCCAAATCCTCGCTCTGGAACCGATAGGCCCCGTTCTCCTCCCGCAGCGTCGGGAGCGGCTTGTGATCCCGCATATCGATCCGGCAGTCGAAGCGGTTCATCGACAACGGCGCCAGCTCCGCCGCAAACACGACTCGCTTCCGCCAATCAAGAGGCAGATTGCTCTCCTCCTTCTCCGCCTGGCAAGGAACGGGCACGCCATCTCGGTAAACGACAGGGTTGGAGAATCCTTCGCCCCAATTGGGGTCCTCTAACATAAATTCGCATTCGAAGATGCCCCGGACCGGGAAGGGGTGCGGGTTATAAACCAACACCGGATACTCCTGCGGCTGCGCTTTCGGCTGTCCGGCGGCCAGGGCGAAGAAGGCCCGCGTCTTCAGGTGTGAGGCGGTTTCCAACCCATGGCTGAGCAAATGCAGCGCGGACTCCTCAGCCGGCTGGATCGACGTCCCCGGCAAGATATCGTGAAACTGCGCCATCATCAGATCCTGCAGAGCAGCACGCAATTCCTCCGCCGGATAGGGAAGGCCGTGCTGCAGCGCGGCGGCGGACAGCATTTTCTCCGTTAGATACAGCTCGTTCTCGAGCTTCCGGTGCCGTTGTTTAACACGGATCATTGATGTATAGCAACCGACGAAGCGGGGATTCAAATCCCCCGCGTAGGAAGGTAGCGCTTTGGCCTCCGGCAGCTCCCGGAAATAAGCCTCCGGTGTGGAATGAACCCATTCGAACCCGCCGCAGGACTCGGGCTGCTGCATCATCTCCCCGATCCGGTCCAGATCAAAGCGGGACGGTCCGCCTCCATGGTTGCCCACGCCCCACGGGATCAGGCCGATCGGTTCATCGCCGTGATTTCCCAACCACTCGCCGATCTTCTCATGGGCTTTCCCCAGCGCCGAATTATAGCTGCCTTCGATTTTGTGAGCCATCAGCTGGCTGCCGTTATAGCCCTCCCAGATAAAATCCCGGGCCGGCAACGCCGGGAACTCGTCCGGACGCATGAAAATGTATGAATCATAACCCGCCTGCTGCATCATTTGCACGAGGCCTCGCGTATGGCCAAACGAATCGAAATTGATCGCGGTGGTCGGCTGCACGCCGAATTTCTCGCGGAAATACTCCCGTCCGAGCAGGATCTGCCGCACGAACGATTCGCCCGACGGCATATTGCAATCCGGCTGTAAATACCAACCGCCCATAATGTGCCACTTGCCTTCTCGGACCAACGTTTGGATACGGGTGAACAACGACGGCTCGTATTCCTCGACCCATTGATACAAAATCGCTTCATTATGATTGAAAATATATCCTTCGTACGCCTCGCAAAAATCCGCAGCCGCCCGAAATGTCGAAATCGCCGCAGCCGCTCCTTCCTCCCACTCCCATTGCCATACCGGATCCAGATGCGCGTTGCTGAGTAAATGCAGTTTTTTCACAGGTCTCCCCCTTGTCTTGCTTTCCATGATGAAGGCGCACTCCCCGTTGGAGGCGCTTTCCAGGCATGATGTTACCGTGTAAAGTTGGGAGCGTAAAGGTACCTTTGCGGTGTGTGGCGTACATTTTCCCTACGAAGAGGACCTGCGGAGAAATAACCGGCGAGAATGCCTTTATTTTCGCTGAGGACGAGGGTTTGATGAAAATAGCGCCGCTCATACAGTTATTCTCGCAGGGAATGTCCGAATTTCATCGATTTGACGAAAATAACTGCATCCCTGCAACTAATCCGCTAGATTGGCTGAAATGTGTCCAAATAACTGCACTTAAGCACTTATTTTATTCCTTTCCTGTTTAGGGGCCCTAGCCAACATAAAACAGGGGCCATCCCACGGAGTTCGTCATTGACTTCCGCTTCGGGATCGCCCCACTAAACTATAACGTTTGCGGCGCAAGCGCGCCGTCAAACCGATATTCCCCACCGGCAGCGGCCTCGAAGGCGATGCGGCGGTCACCAGAGCATAACGTAAACGTGCCCGGCGAATAGGCGCGCACGACTACGTCGGTCAATCGTCCCGCTTCCCAGGCGAGATTGACCTCGGCGTTTCCGCGGACCCTTAGACCCGTCACCCGGCCTGTCGGCCACGCCGCCGGCAGCGCCGGCAGTAGGTGAATTTCCCCGTCCGGACGGCTTTGCAGCAGCATTTCCGCAATCGCTGCGGTACCGCCGAAATTGCCGTCAATGACGAAGATGTTTGTCTCCGCGCCGGCGATACCGGCCTTGGAGTAGCTCAGCAAATTGTTGAAGCACAACTCCCCGACCAGGTGCGAAATATGTTTCAAGGCACGGTCGCCGTCCTGCAGCCGGGCGAAGAATAATCCGAACAGCGCGGCCGTAAACTCGATATCCTCGAGTTCATCTTGCTGCATGCGGTTTTCCAGCGTTACCCGAGACGCGGCCGCCAGCTCCGGCGTTTCCTCCGGCGTAATCTGATGGGCGGGATACAGCGCAAACAGATGCGATAAGTGGCGATGCTCCGGCTGGGCTTCCTCGTAATCCTCCAGCCATTCCTGCAACTGTCCCTTCTTGCCGATCTGCAGCGGGGGCAGCAGGGAGAGGGCCGATTGCAAAAGCCCTTGCAGGTCCACATCCTCTCCCAGCAACTCCGCCGCTTCCAGGCAGAACGTGAAGAGTTCCCGAACAAGTACCTGGTCCAGTGTCGTCCCCATCGACAACTGCCAATGCCCCTCCTCCGGACGCCCCGGGTAGAAGTGGTTCTCTGGGGAGTTCGACGGGCCGGTCACCAACCAGCCGTATTTCGGATGTATCGTCATATAGTCAAGGAAGAACCGGGCTGCTTCGCGCAGCACCGGATACGCCTGATTCGCAAGAAAATCGCGATCCAGTCCATATCGGTAATGCTCAATCATCTGCATGGACAGCCATAACCCGCCGGTGACGTTTAATCCCCAGGAGGTGTCCCAGCCTGGTTCCGTAAATCCCCACACGTTGGAAAATACATGCGCCACCCAACCGGGTGAACCATAGGCGTCGCGAGCCGTCTTTCGGCCAGCCTGGGCCAAGCCCTCCAGATAACGCATCAAGGGGAGTTGGCTCTCGCCAAGATGAACGACCTCCGTTGGATAATAGTTCATCTCCGTATTCACATCGAGGTGGTAATCGCAGCTCCAGCCCATGCGGCAAGCTTCGCCGTCATTCCATACGCCCTGCAGATGCAAGGGGAGCGGCGAATCCTCCCGCGCGCCGGCCAGGGTCAAATAACGACCATACTGCAGGAATAAAGCAAACAACTGGGGATCGCTGCCGCCCTGCCGCAGTAGTCGGATCCGTTGGTCCGTAGGCAATTCCGCCGCATTAGAGGGGCCCAGATCGATGGACACCCGCTGGAACAGCGGCTCGTAATCGGCCAAATGGTCTGCCATCAGGCGATCGTAGCCCTTGGACAACGCCAAGACGGTCTGCAGTCCGGCTGCACGCTCCCACGCCCGCGACTCGCTGCGATAGTCCGTGGCGATAGCCACATAGATGCAGGCCTCGTCCGCACGGGTGACGACCAGCCTGCCCTCCTGGACGCGGATGCTGCCGCCTCGCGTCTCGATCTCGATGCGGCCGCGGCAGTTGACGCCGCTAGCTCCGTCGCTATGCACCGTTTCCGTGGCCTTGCCGCGAAATTCGAGCGTCGCAGAGCCCTCCGCCGAAACCGCAAACTCGGGCGTGAGTCCCGCAATGCCCAGCGTAAACGAGACGCCCCCCGCCGCTTCGCTCCACATCCGCGAGACGAGGACATCGTCTGCATGGGAGGCGAATAGCTTGCGTACCAAGGTCGCTCCGGCCGGGCCGCCGGTCGTGGTCAACAGGGCCGTCGCCAAGTCCAGCTCGCGCCGGAAGCCGGTGCCGTCGTAAGTACCGCCGCTGCCGGAAAGAATTCCCTCGCCACTCCCGGCAAATTCGATCACGACATCACACATGGCCAGATGGGTGCCGAAATTTGGCTTGGGCGGCTGCAGCGCCTGCTTCGCCAGCCGGTCGCCGCCGGCGAAATCGCCGGCGAACAGCCGCTCGCGGATTTCCGCCAGCGCCGCTTTGCCATCGGTCGCGGCAGGTGCGCCTTCATCCACCTGGCCCGACCAATACGTCAACTCGGTCAGGTTCCAGACCTCGCGGTCGGGCGCGGCCATCACGACGGCGCCGATTCGCCCGTTGCCCACGGGCAGTCCCTCCGACCAAACCGTGGCCGGCGTGTCATACCAGAGCCGGGTTGCCCCCTGCTCCGTTACGTCCACCTTCATCCGCCTTCACTCCTTCCCGGACGCGAGATACTGCGGTACCAGCCGATACGTTTCTCCCGCTTCCGTAGCAAATTGCGTCTCGCCTTCCACGGTTCGCTCCGCCGCAACCTCAACGCCGCCGTGGTAAACGAGAAAAGGCGTGTCTCCGCCGAGCCCCGCTCGAACGCGGCAGGCATGACCCAGACGGGAGACGATCTCCGCCTCGGCCAGTCTCCCGTTCGCCCAGCGCAGGTTCACTTCGAAGCCGCCGCGGGCGCGAAGGCCGCGGACTTTGCCGTCCGACCAAGCCTCAGGTAAGGCGGGTAGCAGCGCCAGCGCCGGGAGATGCGACTGCAGCAGCATCTCGGCGATGCCGGCAGATGCGGCGAAATTGCCGTCGATCTGGAACGGCGGATGCGCGCCCAGCAGGCTGGCGTACACGCCGCCGTGATGATAACGCTCGGTATCGCCGTCCTTCACCAGCCGTAGCATATTGCCGAGCAGCCGCAACGCCCGGTCTCCATCGCCGAACCGGCTCCACAAAGCCACCCGCCAGCCCAGGCTCCAGCCCGTGCTTTCGTCACCCCGCCGCACCAGTACCTGTCGTGCCGCGGCAAATAGCTCTGGCGTCTCTTCCGCCGACAGCTGGCGGCCGGGATAGACGCCCACCAGATGGGAGGTATGCCGATGGTGGACGTCTTCGTCCTCAAAGTCCCGGCTCCACTCCTGCAGCTGACCATACTTCCCGACCTGCAGCGGCAGCAACCGTTCGCGGGCCTGTCTCAGCTCCTCGCGGAACGCCTCGTCGATGCCAAGCACCCCGGCTGCTTCGATACAGTTCGTGAACAGCTCCCAAATCAGCGACAGGTCCATCGTCGCCCCTTCACTAATGGCCGCAACGCCCTCCGCCGTGCGGAATTTATGCTCCGGCGAGGTTGAAGGCGAAGTTACGAGACGGCCCGACTCGTCTTCGATGAGCCAGTCGAGGGCGAATAAAGCGGCGTCCTTCAGGATGGGATAAGCAAAATCATGCAAATATGCGACATCCCCGCCAAAGACGTAATGCTCCCACAAGTGCTGCGTCAACCAGACGCCGCCCATCGGCCAGAATGCCCACGCCGGATCGCCGTCGCCGTAATCACCTACCGGGGCCGTTTGTCCCCAGATGTCCGTGTTGTGATGGGCGGTCCAACCCCGGGTGCCGTAATTGATTGCGGCCGTTGTGGCCCCGTTCTCGGCTAGGTTGCCGATCATCTCCAGGAGCGGCCAGTGGCATTCCGCCAGGTTGCACACTTCTGCCGGCCAATAGTTCATCTCCGCGTTGATGTTTAGCGTCCAGTTGCTGCTCCAAGGCGGCCGGGTGATCGCATTCCAGATCCCCTGCAAGTTGGCCGCCTGCGTACCGGGACGAGAGCTTGAGATCAGCAAATACCGGCCATAATGGAATAAGAGCTCGACTAAACCCGGATCGGAGGCGCCATATTCCACGATCCGCCGCTCTGTGTCCAACCCTTCCGGAGCAGGCGATTCGCCAAGCCGCAAGCTGACACGGCCAAACAAGGCTTGGTAGTCTTCGATATGCCGGGCCCGAAGATCCGAGTAGCGTCCGGTTAATGCGCCGGCCAGGTCCGCTTTGGCGCGCGCCGTCGCAATCTCAGCCGGAGCAGGCCCGGTCCGGCCCGCCCCCGGGATCCGGTCGAACCGCTCGAAGCTGGTCGCCGCGCTGAAAACCAACACCGACTCCGTCGCATCCAGCACGTGAATACCGGAGCTGTCGACGTTGATCCGGCCGTCGGTATTCACAACCGCCAAACGGCCCTCGAAGGCCATCGCCGGGGAGACAGTCGGGTCGCCGTAGCGGATCGGACGATCCGCGCTCACATAGTTCGGCTCCACCCGTTCCGGCGCCGTCCCCCGCATCACCAGTACGCCTTCTTCCGCCGTGATGGCATGGCGGAGCGGGCTATCTAGCCGGGCGTGGAAGGCGAGCGCCCCGGGGTGGCTGCACGTCAGCCGCAGTGCAATGACCTGATCCGGGTGAGACACGAAGATCTCACGTGTATAGGTCACCTCTCCGACAGCGTATTCCGTCAGATGGACGGCATTCGCCAAATCCAACGTGCGGCGGTAACTCCGGCAGGCGGCCCCATGCTCGAACGTCAACTGCAAATCGCCGAGCGGCAAATAGGATTCCGTATACGGCCCCAGCATTTGACGCCCCAGTTGGTCCGCCTCTTCAAAGCGGCCTTCCCGGACGAGCTTCCGTACCTCGGGCAATACCTGCCGAGCGGCGGGATTGTTCCAATCGCGCGGATAACCAGACCATAACGTATCCTCATTTAGACTGATCGTTTCCCGCTCCACCCCGCCGTAAACCATCGCGCCGAGACGCCCGTTTCCAACCGGGAGCGCCTCGGTCCAGACCGCGGCTGGTCTTTCATACTGCAGCTTCGTGTTTTGCTCCATTGTTCCTTCCTCCCCTGCCCATTCTTATTTCTCGTTCTTCAACCCGTCACTGCTATGATAAACATGATCTACAATCACCGCATCCGGGCAGGCCTCCAGTTGTATGGCTTTCCTAAGGTCGAACCCGCCGGAAGATGCCAGCCTAACTTCGTTTCCGCGAAAGATCAAATCCTTCGTGCTGTGCGCGGACAACAGGAAACCCTCCGATTCGAAGTGATTATCGACGACGGCAATTCCACGATGAACCGGCTTATCCGGGAGCGCTTCCCGGTTTTCCGGCGCAATCATGATCGCCGCGCAAGCTTCCCCACCGCAGGAGACAAACCGGTTCCCCTCGATCACCATATCCTCCACCGCACCCGATTCGAACCAGGAATTCGCGTCGGCGGCAACTAGTATGGCGCTCATCCGCATTCGTTCAAATAGGTTGCCGCGGATCAAAGTCGACCCGCGTGTGGAAGCCAGCACTCCGCGTGTCGGGATGCGGGCGAAATGATTGCCCGTGATTTCCACCTCCGGGGACCAGGTGACATTCTCGATCACATCCCGCGATCCCTTCTCCTCCGGAGCAGGCCGCTCCAGCGTGAGCAGCAGCTCGCGTGGATCTAGCCGACGAACATCACACACCTCGCCGGTTCCGTACGTCACCAGCGTATCCGCATCGACGAAGCCGATCTCATCCCCCGCGCGGAAAGCCGGTAACCCGTAAGTCTGCGGATGCATAAACCGCACAACCAATTGATTTGGTGCCGGGCGGCCGACGATCCGCAAATACGTGCCGTGGACATTGATCGCATCGTCATGCGCGCCCGCAAAGCGGCAATCCCGAATCGCGATCCGTCCCCGGCAGCCCGACAGGTGGATGAAATCGGCGAAGCCGGCGACGGTCCGGCCGGTTTCGGCGCGCGGCGACAAGTCCAGATGCTCGAAGATGAGGTTTTCGCTGAATTGTCCGACCATCCCGAGCCCATGCATAAAATGCAGGCCGCAGCCGGAAAACGCGATGCCGTCACTTTCATGCACAAGGACGCCCACCTGATCCCGGATGCCGTCCCGCATCTGTACGATCCGCCCGGGGACCATCCCCTCGGGTAAGCCGCCGTCAAAATCAAACCGCAGCCGTCCAGGGCGGACCTCCTCCGTATGCGTAGTCGTCTGCTCCAGCCAATTATCCACCCGCCACGTCGTATTATCGACCGGATCGCAGAGCTGCATCGGCCCGGCCCGAAAACGCCAGTCTTCGCCGATCCATGCTAGCCTGCCTTCTTTCACCTCATAGCTCGAATCCGGATGCACTTCTGCCTCCATCCAGCCCTCCTCTTGCCCGCACCGTTTCACCGTCATTTCCGTTACCGTCGGTATAGCGTAATCGAAGTGAAGGTCGCGGATGGCGACGTCTTCGCAGCTGTCGATCAACAGCATCGTCTGCTTGCCATGGAACAGAAACAGAGCCCCGTTCCCCCGGAGGGTCAGGTGCCGCTGCCCCTTTAGCAGCAACCCGATTGTCTTCGTAACATCCGGCAATTCCTCTTCGCTTGCCGTGTTGGTCACATGGTAAGGAGCCCGGATGGCCGCCTGCGAATAGAAATGATACCGTCCGCATGGCACATCCAGCACAACCGGACCTTCCGCTCGTTCGGCCGCCTCCAATGCTAGACGCATGGCCGGCTGTGCATCTTCCTCCGTATCCGGCCGGGCTCCATAATCCACTAGGGAGATTACGGTTGCACGATCTTCGCCTAACATATCACATCCGCTCCTCTCCATCTATCTCTGTATTGGCAGAAAAATGCCTAAAAACGTCCATCTTCGACTCCACCATCTCGATAAGAAAAACGGAATGCCGGCCCAAGAGGCCGGCTTCCGTGATCCGCGCCGCCGGTAGCCCAAAAGCGGCTGCGACGCGAAATATTCGAGTTATTTCGCCGATTGGTCATACGCCTTCTGCAGAATTTCCAGATAGCGATCCAGCTTCAAGTCCTTCAAGCCTTGCACATAAGCATCCCAATCCTTATTCAAATCCTTGTTGCCGGTGATGAACTGCAGCTGGCTTTGCTCGATGTAGTTTTTCAAGTTCGTTTGCAGCATGCTGGCTTCGTCAATTTCGCTTGGATCAATCCAGATCGACCAGATTGGGAAAATCTCCTTCGGCTCATGTCCTTGATACAGCAGCGAGGCGTTATACAATCTGCGCTCATAGCCGTCGGAGGCGTAGATGTCTTCCCCTTGGACCCACGTATCGCGGTATTCCTTCGGCATGTAGAAGTGGCCCATGCCACTCCAGCCCGCATTGTGCGGCGCTTCGCCTTCCTTCATCTGAATCGTCTTGACCATCGGCGTTACCCCTTCGCCAAGGGCCTTGTCACCGGGCTCCGGATCGGTCCAGTCGATGCCTTTCATCCCTGTGCCGGCATTGGTTTGCCCTTCCGGTGTATACATGTAGTCGATCGCTTTGATTAGGGCGACTTGCACTTCTTCGCTGGCTTTATTCGTAATGACAAATTTAGCCCCCGAGGTCACGCCGCCGGCATCATGCGTGGCGAACGAAACCCCTCCCGGTCCTGACAAAGGCGCCAGCGGATTGTAGTGAGCAGAACGGGTGTTGCCCGGATCGATGTTTACGAAAATTGCGGGATGCATGCCCGCACCAGCGCCAAGGATTTCCGCATCCGCGTTTTCGCCGATCTTCTTGTACGCCTCAGCGTTTTGTGTAAAGGCACCCGGATCGATCAGTCCTTCATCGTACAGCGATTTGATGTAAGCCAAGCCCTCTTTCCACTCCGGCTTGATCGCTGCGGAAACCACCTTTCCATTTTCCATGTTTAAATAGTTGCGGTCATCATCATAGACGAAGGCATTCATTAAATAGGGCACGATACGTACGCCGAAATCCTCCGTGGAGCCGCTAAGCGGTACTTCGTCCGCCTTGCCGTTGCCGTTCGGGTCCTTTGTTTTGAACGCCTGCAGCATCGCTTTGAATTCCTCCGTCGTTTTAGGCTCTTCCAAGTTCAACTTCTGGAGCCAATCCGTGTTCACCCACATTTTATTCGGATAAGAGCAGTGGAAGCATTCCGTGTAAGCGCCGAGCCCGTAGATGTTTCCGTCCGGGGCAGTGTACAGCGCTTTCATTTCCGGGGATTCTTCCATCGCTTTTTTGATATTCGGGCCATACTTGTCAATCAGGTCGTTCAGCGGGATCAATACGCCTTGTTGCCCGTATTTGAGCACGTCGGCTTGGGAGAATTCGTCGATGTAAGCGGTCAGCAGGTAGGCTTCCGGATAGTCGCCGCTCGCCAACGAGATTTGGCGTTTCTCCTTCGCACCGTCGGACGGGTTGATCTGCCAGTTAAACTTGATATTAAACTTCTCTTCCAGAAACTTCGTAAATTTATTGGTCGGAATATCGATGCCCGATTCCTGAACGGCGAAGACGCTGACTTCCACCGGTTTGGTCGATTCCGCGCCCGACGAATCGTTGCCCTGGGCGTTGTTCGAGCTCTCTGTATTTTTTCCCGAACAGCCGCTGATCACCAGCGTAATCGCCAGTACCAGCATGAACATGCTAAGCAGGGTTTTTTTCAAATTGGATCGCTCCCTTTTTAATAGATGTCATTCGCTTCCCTTCCGCAACTCTCTTGGTGCAAATCGAGAGCATCACCTCCTTCTATAATGAAGTCAGAACCCCCCAGGCGCAACCGTCATTTCGAGGTGTACGGCCCTCTCAGCCTTTAACCGAACCTACCAACATCCCTTGAACAAAATAGCGCTGCACAAACGGATAAATGATCAACACCGGCAGCGTGGCGACCACAATCAGGGAATACTTGAGCAGCTCGGCAAGCTGCTGCTTCTCGACGATGGCCATCGCATCCATATTGCTCCCGCTGTTGTTCTGGATAATGATGCTCCGCAGGATGAGCTGCAACGGGAACAGGTCTGCGGTTTTCAAGTAAATCAAAGCATCGAAATAAGCGTTCCACTGGCCAACCGCATACATCAGCACAAGCACGGCAATGATCGGTTTGGACAGCGGCAGCACAACGCTCCATATGAACCTTAAATCGCTGCAGCCGTCGATTTCGCTTGCCTCCAGAAGCTCCTCGGGAATGGAGGATTGGAAGAACGAGCGGGCGATGATCACCTGCCAGACCCATATTGCATTGGGGATCAACAGCGCCCAGCGCGTATCGATCAGGTCTAGCCCCTTCACGACCATATAGGTCGGAATCAAGCCGCCGCTGAAGATCATCGTGAAGGTGATGACCATCATCAACGCGTTCCGTCCGAAGAACGCCCGGCGCGACAGCGGATAAGCGATCATGATGGTCAACGTGACGCTGATCAGGGTACCGACCGTCGTATAAAAGATCGAGTTGAGGTAACCGGTCATCACCTCTCCTCTGCGGAATAACTCTTCGAAGCCTTTAAAGGATAGCTCCACCGGCCATAACCAGACCTGCCCTGAGGTGACGGCCGCCGGGCTGCTGATCGAGCTGCTCACGATATAAATCAACGGATAGAGCACAACGATGACGAGCAGGGTCAGGATGACATAGATGACACCGATAAAGATCCGGTCTCCCGCCGATTCTTTGATTCTTTTCTTGGGGATTGCTGTAGCTGCCATATCCTAACTCCTCTCCTACCAGATGCTGTTCTTCGTAAGCCGCTTGGCCAGACCGTTGACGGTCAGCAGCAAAACGAGATTGATGACGGAATTAAACAAGCCGACCGCGGTCGCGAAGCTGTAGTTGGCGTTCAGTAAACCGATGCGGTAAACGTAAGTCGCGATAATTTCGGAATTAACCAGGTTCAGCGGATTTTGCAGCAGATACACCTTCTCGAAGCCTAGCGCCATAACATTGCCGACGTTCAGGATCAAGATGATCACGATGGTCGGCACGATACCCGGCAAGTCGACGTGGCGGATCTTCTGGAACCGCGAAGCCCCGTCCACCTTGGCCGCTTCATACAAAGTCGGATCGACCCCCGCCAAAGCCGCCAAATAAATCACGGCATTATAGCCCGCGGTCTGCCAAATATCGGACCAGACGTAAATCGAACGGAACATCCCCGGTTCGCCCAGAAAGTTAATCGACTCCAACCCGAAGTAATTGAGCGCAACGTTCGCAAAACCAAGTCGAGGCGCCAGAAATAGCATGATGATTGACACCATGACGACGGTTGAAATGAAATACGGAGCAAAGGAGACCAACTGCACGAACTTCTTGAAGCGGCCGCCGCGGATTTCGTTGATCATCAGCGCCAGAACAATCGGGATCGGGAATCCGGCCAGGATCAGGTAACCGCTGAGGATGACGGTGTTCTTCACCAACGTCCAAAATTGCGGGTTCTCAAAGAACAATTGAAAGTGTTTGAAGCCCACCCACGGGCTGCCCCAAATGCCCTTGATGACGTTGTAGTCCTTAAACGCGAGCGCCGCATTCAACATCGGGTAATATTTGAAAATAAGAAAGAATAGCACCGGAGGAATCACGAGCAAATGCAGTTGCCAGTGCTTCTTGATGTTGCGGCGCGCAACCCGCCAATAACTGGCCTTGCGTGTGACGTCCGGCACGTAATCCGGTTGAAGAGCCATTTGTTTATCCAGAACAATTCCCCCTAAACGTGAAGTCATCGTAGTTGGTAGCGTTTTCTTTACGAGTCGATCATAGGGCATGTTTGGCGGGATTGAACAGGTACACTTCCGTCTTTTGACGTACAGATCTCCCGTTTTTCGGGGGTCATCCTTCGGGCCTGGAGCCATTTTTCCGTAAAAAGAAAACAGCGGCCGCGCCTCCCTGAATCGGAAGGTACGGCCACTGCAATGGCGGAGCGATATAGATAAGCCCATGGGGAGGATGCGTTCCGTTAATCCTGGCAAGACTGCCGATAAGCGCTCGGCGATATCCCCGTCAATCGTTTGAATGCCCGACGGAACGAATGCGAGCTGTTGTACCCGACCCGGGCAGCAATCTCGTCCACGGTATAGCCGCTCTCTTTCAGCAGCACCGCGGCCTGGTCCATCCTCACTTTGATCAAATGGTCGGAATAGTTCACTCCGGTGACTTCTTTAAACAGCTGGGAAATGTATTTTTCCGGTCGCTCAACGTGTTCTGCAACCCGGTACAGCGTCAGGTCGGGGTCCGCGTAAGCCTCGGCCGTGTACTGATAGATCTGTTTGATCAGTTGGGCATGCGAATCCTTCTTCTTGTTGGCGATATAGCCGCACAACTCCTGAATGATCACGTGGATTTCCTGCTGGATCGCTTCAAGCGGCCCGGTAAATGCGATCTCGATGATTCGCTTCTTGACGTTCTCGAACAGCGGGGATTCCAGAAAAATTTTCTGATCCAGCAGCTTGAGGAACGTGCCCTTCATTTCTCCCACCAGCTGGTGTTTCATTTCGACGGACAACTCGCGTTGATCCAGATTCTGCGCGAAGATCGAGTCGATGATCTTTCGTGCCTCCTCCAGCTCCCCGGCGCGAATCGTGCTGATGAGACGATGCTCGGTATCCAGCGGATAATAGTAGGTCGTGTTTTCGATTTGCGTCTCATGGCTCCACATGATGCCTTTTTTGTTCAGGTACACGGCATATTCCAGCGCCTGTTTCGCCTGGTCGAAAGATTGGCCGACCTCCGTTACGCCGGCAAACGGTTCACCGAATCCGGCTTGCATCGAGATTTTGTATTCGGCAAACACATGCTGGACGAGCTTCTCCATCAGTGCCGAGATCCGCTCCTCCTCCGCCGGTCCCGGGAGCCGGTCGGCCTCGGAGAAGAACAGCAGAACGATTTTGTCCGAACCCGAATCGGTCATCGGTACAGGTCCGGCGAGCTCCGTAACAGCTTGCTTCATGAGCAGCCTTGCGGCGTTCAGCTCGTTCAGCACCTCCACGGTATCCATGCCCGCATATCCGTTGATTTGCAGGATCCCAACGTAACCTTCGCCTTGCCGTAACGCGATGTCGGCCTGGGCCGCCGCCGAGACGATTTCATCCCGCGATTCGAATTCACCGGCAATCAGCCGCTTTAGGAAAGCATCTCGCACCAGCGGAAGCTGGCGGTGAAGCTCCGACTCCAGCAATTTGTTTTTCGTGATCATCCCGGCGATATTTCCGCTCAAGAAGTCGAACTCGTTACGCCCTGCGTCTTCGTCCTTCCCGAACTGCTCCTTCATGACCCCGATCAAGTGGTTGATCGGAAGGCTGTTGCGATACGCTAGGAACAAGCCCACCAGCAACCCGATAAACATCGCGCCACCGGTAATCATCCAGGAAATCTGCTTGATCTGGTTTGGCTTCTCCATCAACGTGCTGCGAGGAATACCCGCTTGGTAAACCCAGCCATTCTTGTCCGAACGCGTGGTAATCACGAGATCACCGCCGTAAAATTGGCTCGTCTTCTTCTTGTCAAATTGGGGATCCGCCTGCAGCTTGGTGATATCCTGCGCCGCTTCCCCTTGCAGGAAGATCGTGTTTCCCTCCGCATCATAAATGTGGACCCACCCGCCGCTTTGTTCAGTTAAGCCGGACAATAGCCCTGCGATCGTTTTCTGGTCGATCAGGACGACGACGATCGCCGGCGACGTATCATTAAAGCTGTCGAGCGGCAGCGATTGCATGTAGGTGATTACCGAGGTCTTGACATCCCGCTCGCTGAACGGGGTCAGCGGCTTGATTTCGCTGCGATGGGTTTTGCCTAATACCTGCTGCTCCCACTCCTCGAACGACAAGTTGTCGTAATGAAAGTAATCGTAATAGTGCTCCGGTCGGAATGAGGATCCGGAAGTCACGATCAAATTATAGTTGGCTAGATAAATAAAATAATTCCGCAAAAAATCGTTGGTTTGCCCGAACGTCAACACGTTTCGCATTGCCTTCCAGATGCCGTATACATCCCTTTCGGTGCCTCGGTCGTTCATCAGAGCGTTAATCTCCTGGCTGATCGCCAACTGCCGGGTCATGCCCTCCACTTCCGCCATCCGGTGCTCAAGCAACTCTTGGCTTTTTTCCAGCTGGATGACGCTGTTCTCAATCGAGATCGACTCTGTAACGGTAATGGACGTTCGATAGGAGACGTACCCGCCGATGCAGGGGATAAGCAAGATGGCAACGTAAGAAATCAGAAAGCTGCGGAAAACCCGGGAATGCCGAAGCATGGGATGACCCCCCATCTTTATTGTTAGCGCTGTCATTTCAGGCCGAGCCGCCCGCCTTTTTGGTTTCATCATTATATCTAGTTCCGTTTTATTCTGTCTAGCGAGAAATAGGCGCCCCATTAGTCAAAGCATATCGAGGTTTGCCCCGCTTGGATAGGTACTCCTGGGTAGGAAGGCGTACATTTTTCCCGGCTTGTCCGCGGTGAAACCGCGCAGTGGCGCGGGTTTGCAGAATCGTTCGGCGAGGGGAAGAACTGTTCAAAGTTACGAATGCGGTGTTGAGAGTACGACGTACAAGCGTGCGGTGAGCCTAGCGGTAAAAAATGGCCTTATTTCTCCCCATAAGACGGATTCAACACAAATAAGGCCCAAAAAGGGCCTTATATATAGGAAATCTAGGCAGAACAAGCTAAAATGGGGCTCCTGCGCGTCGATAACGGAAAAAAGTTCCCCTATTTGACCGAAAACAGCTATCGCAACCGAAATACGGCCCTAAAATACCGTTATCGCAGGAGGTCGCTGGCCTTCCTCGCCGGGACGATGTGCCTCTTTCAACGAGGACGAGGGTACCGCGCCGGGACAATAGCTACCTGCCGCGACGGTGCCGGACCGTAGTGCCAAATCCCTACGGTATAGGCGCCACCGTAACCCGTATCCCACCATCCGCCGGAGCCTACAGCGGCATCGCCATCCCGTCGATGCCGATCATGACCGCGCCGGTATCCGCCTCCAGCTTGCCCTCGGCCAAGTCGAGGATCGCCCGCGCGGTGTCCAAGGGGTCGCCCGGCGCCTGGTTGCCCCCCATCGGAGTGCGCATCCACCCCGGATGCATGGCGAACACCCCGAACCCCAGCGGCACCAACTCCTTGCGCAGCTGGGCGGTAAAATGGTTGAGCGCCGCCTTGGACAACGCGTACGGATAGTCACCGCCGTAAGCCCCGGCCAGACAGCCTGCCTCCGAGGACACGTTCAGGATGAGCGGCCGGTTCCCGGCCTTTAGCAAGGGCAGGAAATGCTTCACCATTTTCATCGGGCCGTACAGATTCGTGCGAAACGTATTCTCTACCGCAGCGAATTCCAATCGCTCAATCGGCTGCTCCCGCGCCAGCAAAACCCCCGCATTGTTGACCAACGCATCAACGGCGCCCCATCTGGCGGCCATGGCCTCCTTCGCCTTGGCGACCGACTCCTCTTCGTCCACATCAAGCTCAAGCAACGTCAGTTTGCCTGGCGCTCCTTCCTGTAGATCTTCCAATGCCTCCACGTTCGTTTCCAACGAACGAATGCCGGCGGCCACTTCATGGCCGCGGCGCAGCGCTTCCCCCACGATTTCAAAACCGAGTCCCTTGCCTGCTCCCGTTACGATCAGTCTCATACAATCCAACCCTGCTTTCTTCGGTTGATATGAATCCGTTTACATTTATGAAGATGCAATTTCTATTTATCGTTCTCCAGCAGCTCGATCCACAGCTTCAGATCGCGCGTTGCATCCATATAGGCGTATCGTCCGCCGGTATACTCTCCCTTTTGTGCCAACGGCATGCCGCGTCCTTCAAGCAGTTGAATCTTCTCCTTCATCCCTTCGATTACGAAGGCAATATGGTGCATACCTTCCCCCTTCTCCTCCAAGAAATCCCGCCAAGTGCTCGGATGTTCGTCCGGTTCGATGAGTTCCAACTGCAGCTGACCGCAATCAAAAAACGCCAGTTTGGCACGAGCCGGAGAGGGGGCTCCTAGATATTCCGTCTTTGCCACGTCCATGGCGTCTGTCCAAAACCAAGCCGGCTTCTCCACGCCTAGAAAATCCGCGTAGGCCTGCGAAACGGCTTCGATATCCCTAACGATGACTCCAATTTGCGTAATGATCTTGGTGCCCAATGGTTGTTTGTCCATGTGTGGTCGCTCCTCTTTTCCCAAATATGTGATTTGATGAGGCCATGGCCCAATGCATCCCCATCTTAGCATATTCGAGCATCTTCTGGTACAAACCGATCGTGGCAAAACAGGTACAAGAACCTACTGCACAAATGCCCATAACCGCGAATATACTGCACCAAGAAAAAAGGAGGAATGGATTCGAATGCCTAATATGTATACGCCTTATGGCGGTGCTCCAAGCCAAGTTAGCCCGATGAGCCAAGAACCGATGGGGTACGACCACAAAAAACAGATGATGGAAATGTGTAAAAAATATCATCACCATTTAATGCAAATGGAAGGCAGCGACGGCCAAATGTACGAAGGGATTATCGACGGCATGGACGACGAACATGTCTACCTGCTCGTTCCCGTCGGGGAAATGGAGGACCGGGGGTTTGGTTATCCATACGGCGGCTTCCCTTATGGTGGAGGCTTTGGTTACGGCGGCTTCGGTTATCCGCGTCGCTTCCGCCGCTTTATTCGCCGGCCTTACCCGTTCTTCTTCTTCAGAAGATTGTTCTTCCCCTATTTCTTCTAAGAGAAAGGTTTGCCAATAACAAGGCCTCCTGCCGAAACAGGAGGCCTTGTTATTGTTTAAGCCTGGCTTTGAGAGTTGCGGCGTCGGTACACGGTCTGGCCGATCCGGGCATAAACGCCCCGCAGACTTCGGATATGCTCGTAATTGGGATAAATAATCGTATCGAGCAGGTAGGCCGATTTCCGGCTGCCGGGTTTTCTTCGCCGGTTCAGCGCCTCGATGATCCCGGAAGATGAGCGAATGCCGATCCCATGACCATAGAAGCGATCTTCCCCCAGCATAATCACGTTCTCCCCTTGCCATTCCGGGGTCTCGGGATGATGGTCCGGGTTTTTGAAATAGAGGATATCCCCCGGATACGGGCCAAGCCTTAGACTTCCTTGACGAAAACCCAGATCGCTGTCATACTGCCAATCGTAAAGGAGCAGATTGGTAAAATACGTATTAAACGCCCGGCTGCCGATTTGATCCAATACGGCTTTATACATCACAATCATCATCGCCATCGAGCATTCGAAGCCATATAGCGGTCCGTTCCGGTAAATATCGTAAATCGCATCGGCAGGCGCCGCTCCGTTTCTTAACCGGAACCCCCCTTCCTCCGTACGGTTCCAATACATTTCATTGCATCGGGACTTACGGTATACGGCAAATTGGGCACCGCTCTCATTCAGCGCAAGGGCCGAATCGACGATCGAGTTCCGCAGATTCAGTTCAAACAGCAGTTCGTCCAAAGAACCGTAACGATAGGGTACCGGGCTTCTTTCTTGGGCCTGCACAATTTCCCGTTGAAACGCAGGCAACATCATTTCGGATAGTTGCCTTTTATCTTTTGGCGGCAGAAGGATCAAACCTATTCCCCTCCTTGTCAATTTTCGGGTGAATCTAGGTTAGTGTACGTGGAGATGCCCGGTTTGGTGCCCACCCGTATCGAATCTGCCTTTTCCAGAAAAGCTAGATGAAGCGCGTTATAGCCTAAAAAGGCACTTAACTCCCATATCCAAGGGGTGACGCAAACGATGAACAACCGTCAGAAAGAGATTATACATATGCTGCTCAACGATACTCGGCCTCACTTGGTGGTCCGGGATATCGCCCTGCATTTCAATTGCTCCGAGAAAACCATTCGCAACGATTTAGATGAAATCAACCGAGATTTGGCCCAGGTATCCAACGCCCGGCTAGTCCGCAAACCCGGATTCGGGGTTACGCTGGATATGACCGAGCAAGACAAGTCCGAAATCGCCGCCTGGCTTCTTCAGTCCACCAAGAGCAAGGAACAGGAAACGGGCGAGGAACGGCTGATCGCTGTAGCGTATCAACTGCTTATGGAGACGAAACCGATAACGATTCAGGAGCTGGCCGACAAGCACTATACGAGTAAATCGGTCATCAAAAAGGATTTGGACTCCTTACGTGAATGGTTGGATAAACGAGACTTGTCCGTCGTTTCCAAACAGAAGGTTGGTGTCCTGATCGAGGGGAAAGAGCGCGACAAGCGCTCGGCATTGTCCAAGTTATCCCAACTGACCGGTGAAGCCGGCCAGGCCTTCATCAAGGATCGATTTGCCGCCCACGAGCTCGATATCGTCACCCGGGAGCTGAAGCAGCTTGAGCTTGATGCGCAGCTTGCGTTTACGGACGAGGCGTTGGACAATTTGCTGATCCATACGCTGCTAATGATTCGACGGACGAAGCTGAAGCAGCCGATTAAGTTCTCTGAACAGGAGAAGATCATTGTCCGTGAGAAACCGGAATTCCGCAGGATCGGAGTTTTTATCCGAAAACTGGAGCGCCTCTTTGCCGTACGGTTTCCGGAGGACGAGGCGGCTTATTTGACCGCCCATATTCTCGGAGGGAAAATCCGCTCCCGGGCGCGGATCGAAACGGCGGAGCCCGGAACGGACCCGGCGGCGGAAACGGCCGAAGCCCGCGGTTTGGCGGAAACGTTAATCCGGAAAATGTCCGCCTTAACCTGGGTGGATTTTGGCAAGGATGAAGTCTTGATGGAAGGGCTGCGTATTCATTTATATTCCACGTTGAATCGGTTAAGCTATGGACTCACCGTCTCGAACCCGATGCTGCAGGACATTAAGAAAATGTATCCGTACATGTTCGACATGGTCATTTCTGCAACAAAGGAGTTAAGCGTAGGGTATCCCTTTGCCATTCCCGAAGAGGAAGCGGCTTATCTGACACTGCATTTCCAAGCCGCGGTGGAGCGACTCAGCCAGCCCGCCGAAGAAATGAAAACGGTCGTGACCGTCTGTCACATGGGGGTAGGCATGTCACAAATTCTTCGCTCCAAGCTGGAGCGAAAATTCCCCGAGCTGCAAGTACTGGATTCCGTTCGGAAGGCGGACCTTGTTGGGTATTTGGCGAACCATACGGTCGACTTTATCATCTCCACGATTCCGCTGGAACATGTGAACACCCCCTCCATCACGGTGTCCCCGTTGCTGGAGGCCGGCGAAGTGCAGAAGATTACCGACTTCATCGGCAAGCTCGATCATGAATCCGGTCATACCGATCACGCCGGTTCGATTATAAGTTCGTATACTCAGCCCTCGCTCGTCTTTCCGCGACTTGCGATCAACCATCGATTTGAATTGATCGAGCTGTTGGCCAATCGGCTGGCAGAGCAGGGGTTCGTCGAACAGGATTATGCACATCAGGCGTTACTGCGGGAGCGGCTCTCGTCCACGACCATCGGCGGCGGGATCGCAATCCCGCATGGCGATCCTAAGTTGATTCGGACATCACGGATTGCCGTTGCTACCCTGGAAGAGCCGCTGGATTGGCAGGAGGAGAAGGTGTCCATTGTGTTCATGCTGGCGCTTGCCCCGCAGGAGCAAGAGATGATGAAGAAGCTGTTTCAACGCTTGTCCCTCCTTAGCGAACAACCCTCTACGATCGAGCGAATGGTGCGTGCGGAAACGCCCGAGGAACTCCTTGGCAGCTTGTAGTGCATCTTCAAACAACTCATGCAGGATATAATCCGGTTTTTCCGGAACTTGCGGTAATCTAAAGTTCTTTTCCGCCGTTCTTTTTACGATAAAATGGGTGATGTAAACGATTTCGATCTTTGAATACAGGAGGAAACATCCATGAAATTATTGGCGATTACCTCATGTCCCAACGGGATTGCCCATACGTACATGGCGGCGGAAAATCTACAAAAAGCCGCCGACAAGCTAGGCATCGAGATGAAGGTCGAGACTCAGGGCTCGATCGGGGTGGAGAACCAGTTCACCGATGAAGATATCCGCCAAGCGGACGGCATTATCATCGCCGCCGACAAATCGGTAGACAAAAGCCGATTCCTCGGCAAAAAGCTGATTGCCGTTGGCGTGCAGGAAGGCATCCGCAATCCGGAAACGCTGATCAAGCAGATGGTTCGCGGCGAAGCACCGGTATACCAAGGCCAAGGCGGCAGCGAAGGCACACCGGCGAAGCAGACCGGCGCCAAGCAGCAAAATGCCTTCTATCGCCACTTGATGAGCGGCGTTTCGTACATGATTCCGTTTATCGTCGTAGGCGGTCTCTTGATCGCCATCGCTCTTTCAATCGGTGGCGTGCCCACACCAGGCGGCCTGCAAATTCCTGAGGACTCGTTCTGGAAGACGATTGAGAAGCTCGGAGCCGCCTCTTTTACGTTCATGGTTCCGGTATTAGCCGGGTTCATCGCCTTTAGTATCGCCGACCGGCCCGGCTTAGCTCCCGGGATCATTGGCGGTTATATCGCCGCAAACGGCAGTTTCTACGGCAGTGAAGCCGGAGCCGGGTTCATCGGCGGGATCATCGCCGGTTTCCTGGCCGGTTACGTCGCGCTATGGATCAAGAAGTGGAAGGTGCCGAAGGCCATCAATCCGATCATGCCGATTATCATCATCCCGGTCCTCTCTTCGTTAATCGTCGGTTTGGCTTTCATTTACTTGCTCGGCGGTCCGATCGCTCAGGTATTCGAATCGCTGACGAGCTGGCTTGCCAGCATGCAAGGAGCCAGCTCGATTCTGCTGGCATTGATCCTCGGCGCTATGATCTCCTTCGACATGGGTGGCCCGGTCAACAAGGTTGCGTTCATGTTCGGCTCCGCGATGATCGCGGAGGGCAATTATCAAATCATGGGTCCGATCGCCGTCGCGATCTGTATTCCGCCGATCGGACTGGGTCTGGCCACGTTCTTATTCAAGCGCAAGTTCCATGATGCAGAACGGGAATCGGGGAAGGCCGCCTTTACGATGGGCCTGTTTGGGATTACCGAAGGGGCGATTCCGTTCGCTTCGCAAGATCCGCTGCGCGTCATTCCCAGCATCATGGTCGGCTCGATGGCCGGTTCCGTGATCGCCATGCTGGGCGGCGTCGGCGACCGTGTCGCCCATGGCGGACCGATCGTTGCCGTGCTTGGGGCTGTCGATAACATCCTCATGTTCTTCGTGGCCGTCATCGTTGGCTCCATTGTCACCGCCTTGATGATCAAGCTGCTGAAGAAAGACCAGGTTGAACCTCAATTGGTTGGAGCAAGCGCTGTGGAGGAGGCTGCTCCGGCTATAGAAACACCGCGTCCGGAAGCCGTCCGCCCGGTGAGCACGCCGGTTTCCGAAGTCCATCGCCCGGTGAGTAAACTAACCGATATCATCAGCTTGGATTTAATTGAGCCTTCCCTGTCGGCTTCAACGCGGGACGGGGTCATCGACGAGATGATCGCCAAGCTGAACGTTGAAGGCGTACTGACCTCCCCGACTGAGTTTAAACTGGCCATCCTGAACCGCGAGGAGGAGAGTTCCACCGGAATCGGAATGAACGTCGCGGTGCCGCACGGGAAATCGGCAGCGGTGCGAAAACCCCGGGTCGTATTCGGGATAAAGCCGGAAGGCGTTGATTGGAGCAGCGCGGACGGTTCGCCCGCGAAGCTGATTTTCATGATCGCCGTCCCCGCCGAGAACAAAGGCAATGAGCATCTAAAGATTCTGCAAATGCTGTCCCGCAAGCTAATGGACGACGGGTTCCGCGAGCAATTGCTGCAAGTAAAATCCAAACAGGAAGCCTATGAACTCCTGGATCAAGTCCACTAACAAAGAAAGTCCCCCGAGCCGCCAAGGCGGTCCGGGGGATTTTTGTTATACCTGTTGAATTTGGATCAGATTCGTTGTTCCCGCCTGGCCTAACGGTAATCCTGCCGAGAAGACCACGGTGTCGCCGTCCTGGACATAACCCGCTCGGCGGGCGCTGTCGATCGCTGAGGTTAACATCTCATCCGTTGTCGTTACCGGCCCCCCTAAATAAGGGTACACCCCGGACAACAGAATCAACTTGGTCAAGACATGCGGGTGATGGGCAATCGCCAGAATCGGCGCCTCGGGTCGATATTTCGAGACCATCCTGGCAGTAAAGCCGCTTTCGGTGGACGTGATGATCACTTTAGCGCTCAGCTCCAGCGAGGCGCTAACCGCGCCTTGGCTGATCACCTCCGTGATATTGGTGCCGTGCAGCTTTCTTCTCCGATTGAATGCTTCCCGATAGTCGATCATCGATTCGGCCTTGCGCGCGACGGCAGCCATGGTTCGCACCGCTTCTACCGGATATTTCCCTGCGGCAGACTCGCCAGACAACATGACGACGTCGGCTCCCTGCATCACGGCGTTGTAAACATCACTGACTTCCGCGCGCGTCGGCCTTGGATTCACCTGCATCGACTCCAGCATATGGGTGGCGACGATAACCGGTTTGCCTGCCAGATTACACTTATCGATCATTTCTTTCTGCAGCATCGGCACTTCCTCAACCGGAATTTCTACCCCAAGATCGCCGCGCGCCACCATGATTCCATCCGAAGCCTCGATGATATCCTCCAGATCTTGCACGCCTTCCTCATTTTCGATTTTGGAGATGATCTGGACATGTCCTCCATTGTTCTCCTGCAAAATCCGCCGAACCTCACGGATATCGTCGCCTTTGCGAACAAACGATACGGCGATCATCTCCACCCCGTTCTCCAGGCCAAAATGAATATGCCGAATGTCCCGCTCCGTCACGCCAGGCAGCGTAGTTTTGATCCCAGGCAGATTGACGCCCTTGTTCGGCTTGAGCTTCCCGCCGCTGACGATGCGGCAACGGACTTCCGCCCCCTCGGCCGATATGACGCGCAGCTCGATCAACCCGTCATCGATCAGGATCCGATCATTTGCTTGCACAACCTGGGGCAATTCGGGATAGTTGACCGAGATTTTCGCGGCGTCTCCGGCTAGCGGCTCTGTTGTAAGCACCATCTCTTCTCCGGCAATCAGCTCGCAGAAGGGTTCCCGCAGTTTCCCGATGCGCACCTCTGGTCCCTTGATATCCATCATAATCGGTACAAAGTTATGCAGTTCTTGCGCGGCTTGCCGCACCCGCTGAATGCGGGCTACATGCTCCTCCAGCTCCCCGTGGGCCATATTCAGTCGGCCGACCGTCATCCCGCCCTGAATCATTTCCTTCAACACGGAAACCGAGTCGCAGGCGGGGCCTAACGTGCAAATGATTTTTGTCCGCAGCACCTTGAAACCTCCTTAGGTAACGTTTAGGTTAGTATGCGTCAAGCCGCCGAAACGAATTATTTTTGCAGATGGTAAGGAACGGTTGCAATGACAATGTCCTTTTTATTGAATAAATAGGCCCGAAGCAAAAGGCTCGATTGGTTATGCAAAATATTCTGCCACCAGTGCCGGGTAATAAACTGCGGAATCAGGACGGTAATATGGTCGGTTTCTGCAGTTTTCCATTCCACCGTATCGATGAACTTCATGATTGGCCGGATGATGCTGCGGAAGCTGGAACGGAGCGTGATTAACCGAACCCCGGGGTTCCATTCCTCCCACTTCTTCTCCATGCGGTCTATTTCTTCGTCATCAAACCCGACATACACGGCAACAACGTTGTTTGTCAGCGATTTGGCGTAGCTCAACGAGTTCATCACGACGCGAGTGACGCCCGCAACCGGCACGACGATGGTGCTGCCTTTGATGCATGGCTTTTCCGTATCCATCTGGATTCGAAGCTGGTCGGCAATATTTAAATAATGACGATGAATTTGGTAGAAGATAAACATCACCAGCGGTAAGAAGATAAATACGACCCATATATGCGAAAATTTGGTGATGATGAAGATCAGCGTAATCCCCAGCGTTGTCAGCATCCCAATCGTGTTGATGACAAACCGGAACACCCATCCTTGCGGCTTCAGCTTCAGCCATCGAATCATCATCCCGAGCTGCGACAAGGTGAACGGAATAAATACGCCAACCGCGTATAACGGAATCAAGCTCTCCGTGTTGCCATGGAACCCGAGAACCAGCAACGCCGAAGCCACGCCAAGGAAAATAATCCCGTTTGAAAAACCGAGCCGGTCCCCGCGCACCATAAACGCATGCGGCATGTACTTGTCTTTGGCCAGCATAAACGCCAGCAATGGAAAGGCTGAGTAGGCCGTATTGGCGGCCAGGAACAGGATCAGCGCCGTAATCGCCTGGATGACGTAGTATAAAGCGCCCCGGCCGAAGGTCGACTCGGCTATCTGCGAGACAACGGTTGCTTTCGGATCAGGAGCGATACCGTACCAATAGGCCAGCGCACTGATTCCGATAAACATGGTGCAGAGAATGACACCCATCATCACCAGTGTAGCTGCAGCATTACGTTCGGCCGGCTGCTTGAAGTTCGGGATGGCGTTGGAAACCGCCTCAACCCCGGTTAAGGCCGAACAGCCGGAACTGAACGCCTTGAGCAGCAGGAACAGACTAATATCGGAAACCGCCGTCCCCATCTCGGGCACGCTCGCGTGAATTCCACCAGTCAAATATTTAAACAACCCCGACAGGATCAGAACAAAGATGGACGCGACAAACAGATATACCGGAACAGCCAATACGGATGCCGACTCCGTTACCCCTCGAAGATTCATTAGCGTTAATAAGGTGATCATTAGCAGCGCAATCAACACCCGTTGATCATGCAGCGCCGGGAAGGCGGATGTAATGGCATCCGTTCCCGCCGACGAGCTGACCGCCACCGTCAGAACATAATCGACCAGGAGCGAGCCGCCGGCCAGCAAACCTGTCGATCGCCCAAGGTTATCCATCGCCACGATATAAGCCCCGCCCCCGGCGGGGTATGAGTAAATCGTTTGCCGATACGACAAAATCAGAATAAGTAAAAGCCCAAGAACCGCAAACGAGATCGGGATGGAATACCAAACGGCCGAAAATCCCGCCGCCATCAAGACGATCAGAATCTGCTCCGTCCCGTAAGCCACAGACGATAACGCGTCCGAGGAAAGTACCGCCAACGCCTTGAGCTTGCTCAGTTTCTCCCCTTCAATTTCGGCACTTTTCATCGGTCTGCCGATCAGTACTCGCTTAATTTTGTTCACCATGGTGATTTCCTCTCTTCTTCCCCTAAATAGCCCTATGTCTCTATCCATTCGTGGTTCTATAGGCTCCCCATTCCCGCAGAGAACAACACAAAAAGGCCGCAGGAAAGTTGGACCTTCCCGCGGCCGCTTTTTTGAAACTCAAGCGAATATCCGCGACAATTCCCTCTTTCGGACGCTTACGGAGTTAGCTGACGGATTCGGGCACGAAAGCAGCCCTACGCTCATGGCCAGGATGGCCAAAACAAGCGATTCACCCCAGAAACGAAGCCTCAAAGCCCCGTTTCGGTTGGTTCCCCCGTTTCTTACTGAATAAAGAATTCAGCGATCAGGTATTTGTCATATAAAAATTACCACTGATGAATCATACTCCCCGCCCTAAAAAGTGTAAAGATGAGTTTAAGGCGGATTGGCAACGAAATGCGATCCGCATTGTCGAGGTAGGCGTATACATCGCTCTTCTACGCTAATTATTTCGTACGGACTTGAAATTACGAGGAAATAAGACGATGGCCGATAGTGACGTGAATTATTCATATTCCCCTACTGGAATATTTGCGGCTAAATAAGTTATACTCGAAACAAGGAAGTGAGACCGATGAACACTGCAACTTTGAGCGCGCTTGCCGAACCCCATCGACTGGAAATGGTTGAACTGCTGCGATACGGCCCCCTAACCGTAGGAGAAATCGCGGATCGGCTCCAAGTCCGGCAGCCGCAGGTATCGAAGCATCTCAAGGTGCTGAATGAAGCCCGCATCGTCGAGGTTCAACCTGTTGCGAATCGCCGGATTTACCGGCTTCGGCCGGAACCCCTGCAGGAGTTGGACGAGTGGATCGCCTCGTTCCGAAACTTGTGGGAAGAGCGGTTTAACCGGCTTGACGAATACTTACAGGAAATTCAAAGCCCGGATCAACAAAAAACACCGTAAGAAAACGGCAAATGCCGTATTTCTTACGGTGTTTCTTTGATGATTTCAGCCGAGATCAAGCCAGCGTCAAGACCTCATATTGCGCAGCCAGTTCCATAAAACGCCCCATACTGGACACCTCGCCAGCTGCGAGTTGATCCTGGATGCCGTAATAGTTAACGCAGGTCCCGCAAGCCAATACCGGCACACCGCGATTCGCCAGCTCCTTCAGGTGCAACGAAGCAAACGACTGCTCCGTTAGGGCAAGAACCCCCCGATTTACGCAAAATACCGCCGCCGGAAGCTGCTCCTGTTCCCGCTGCTTCAACAACGTTAGGAACGTTTCCAACAGCTGCACCCCCAGCTCCCGATCACCGTCCCCGAAGCTGTCGGTCGTTAGAAAAATAACTTTTCGGTTCAAAGCGATTCTCCTCTCAGCTTCTGATCGAGCAGTTCAAACGTCAACTGTAGCCGGTCTTTCGGCACCTCGCCATAACGGTCTCCAAGACTCACCTCGAAGGAACAGCCTCCATCCGCCTTCTCCTTGAGGCCGGCGGTTAACCCAACGCCGGTTTCCCGGTACACTTCAACAAGAGTATGCTCCAGCCGTTCCTTGGGGACATCCGCATGGACGTGGAACATGTTCGAAACCGGGACGGCCGGGATCGTCTTCATCTGATGGCATCGGTTATACCACCCTGCCAGCTCTTGCGCCTGCCGATAATATAAATCCATTTTCCCAACGCGCTGCTCATAGTAGTAATCTGCGCTGAGATAATACGGATACAAGCTGATCAGGTCACCGCCGTGGCGTCTCTTCCACACCTTGGATTCCTTTGTAAACTCCGGCTCTCCGGCCAATATCGCTCCGGCGATCCCGCCGATGCCCTTGTAGAAGGAGATATAGACGCTGTCGAACAGGACGCACACTTCCGCCGCGGTCTTTTGATAGTAGGGAAGAACTTCGAACAACCGGGCTCCGTCCAGATGGAGCTTGATGTCTTTCTCCCGGCAGAACTCGGAAATCGCCACGAGCTCCTCGAACGGCGGCAACTGGCCGCCGATCTCGCGCTGGGGCAGTTCCAACAACAGGCACGAAACGTCCTCACCAAGTTGCTGTACGTCCTCCAATCCAATAAGCCGGTCCTTGTCCGCAAGAAGAATCGGTTCGATCCCGTGCAGTTCTTTCAAGCCGTCTTCCTCATGAATCTCCAAATGGCATAAGGGGTGATAGGCGACGCGTTTCGTCCCCTTGCGATCGCACCAGATTCGCAAGGCGATTTGCTGGGCCATCGTACCGCTGGGAAAGAACACCGCCGAGGCTTTGCCCAGCACCCCGGCCATTTTTGCTTCGAATGCTTCCAGGGACGGTCCCATACCGTACATGTCGCTGTCCAGCTCACCATCGATCCCGGAAAAAGCCTGCTGCAGCACCCCCACATTTCGTTTACCGTGGCCCACCACTTGATAGACCGTCCGGTCGAAAGCCGCCTTTAACGATTTCTTGTCCGATGATCCTTCGTTTCCATACATCGTTCTTCGCCGCTCCTCTCTCCAAGCTGTCTGCATAAACTGTGAATTCATGCTTATTATAGCTCGATTCGGAGCAGGAATCGATGATCGCCCGGTAGGACTTGTCTCTTCTTTACACCAATTTAAATTTCTCCACTTCTTGAATCATTTCAATCGAAAGCGATTCAAGCTCTTTAATCGCCTGGGCAATATCCTGGGTGGTGCCGTTCAACTCGATGGCCGAGGCGGAGATTTCCTCTGAAGAGGCTGAGTTTTGTTCTGCTACGGCAGAAGCCGAGCTCACGGTCAGAAGAACCCGGTTCTTATCCTCGTTGACGGTGACCACAGAACCGGTGATATCTTCGATCTGCGGCATCATTTCCCGAATGGAACGGATAATCTCCTGAATAACCTCCATCGTCGTCATGAAGACCTCTGATTGCCGAGCCAGCACTTCGCCCGTTCTGGCCGAAGTTGCCGATACTCCGTCCATTTCCAATCCGATCTCCTGCAGCAGCTCGTCGATTCCTTGTGAAGAATGCTGCGTTTGTTCCGCTAATTTGCGAATTTCTCCAGCTACCACGGCAAACCCCCGGCCCGCCTCACCTGCGCGCGCAGCTTCGATAGACGCATTCAGCGATAACAGATTGGTTTGCGTGGAGATGTCGCTAATCAATCGAGTAATTTCCGTCACGCGAGTCAGGCTCCCCGTCAAGTTATGAACCTTGCTTTGCGTCTCCTCGAACGAGTCGGCAATCCCCTTCACGGAGGTGACCAACTCGGCCAGTTTGCCACTGCTGTTCTGTGCTTTATCGTTCACTTGCTTTGCTGCCCCATCTACCGTCTCCAACGAGCGGGTGATTTCGTCCAATCGGTCTCCGAATGCCTGGAAGGACTCTGTCATCGAAGCCAATTCCTCCGCTTGATTGACGGAGCCGAGAGAAACCTCCTGGATGGCCGTCGAGACTTCGCCAACGCTCGTTTTCATCGCCTCGGAGGAGGCGGTCAGCGCAATGGTTTGCTGGGTTAACTTCTGTGAATCTTGCCCAATGATTTGCAAAATCGTGCGAATCGAGCTAATCGTCTTGTTTAAAGCCCGGTTCATCATCCCGAATTCATTGCTGAGTTTGCCGTTAAATTGTATGGTTACATCGCCTTCCGCAACCCGTTCGACCCTGGAGATGAAGTCCTTCATGGAGGAGCGGATCATCAGGACGACGAGAATGGAGATGGCGCTAACGAGTAGAAGTGCCACGCCGAAAATCACGACAAAAAACCGGATACTCGCTTCATAGAGCTGTTTCGAAGCCTCGCTTTTCTCTTCAGCCACGCGTTTCTGGTAATCGACGATATTTAGAATATCCTGGGTCAATTGATTGCCTGCCTCGGCCATTTCCACGTTCGTCAAGTTCCGATCGGCGACAAGACCTTGCTTTCGTTGTTCGATCAAGGTAGGAAGATACGATACGTATTTTTCATAACTTTGAGCAGCTTTCTTCGCCAACTCTCCTTCTTCCGGGTTATCTTGGGAAGCCGCCACATTCCGATCCAGGATAGCCGAGATTTGACCGTTCAAATCCTCATATGTTTGGATCATGGCCTCATCGTAATCGCGGTCGATGATTTTCGTCACCGTATTGCGCAAGTTGCCCATGTGACCGTTCACGTCCTCCCAATCCTTCAGCTTGGGAATAATCTCAGAGGTAATCTCCTCCGTCGTGGAATTCATTTGAAAAATCGAGTTGATCCCTACAACCCCAATTGCCGTAGTGGCTAGCAGAGACAACACCCACAACATCACGACGCTATGCACGATCTTGATGTTTCTTAATCGATGGATCCAGGCGCTCAATATAACCCCTCCTATTATTTATTTTAGTAAAATCAAGTAGGTTGATTACTATATCGGCTAAAATCCCGAGACAATATAGACACAAAACGCCTTATTTCGACATAAAATTCATTTTATCTCCGCTATTTTCTGACACTATTCGACATTCTGCAAATAAAAAAGAACGCCTGTCATCTACAAGCGTTCTTTTCATATGGTTGTTAAATATTAAAGCTTAAACACGTTCGTTAATCCGTTCATATTCTCGGACAATTCTACCAGCTTACCGGAGGTTTTCCCGATATCGCCGAAGATCTTCTCCTGTGTACCCAGCTGCCCTTGAATCTCGCCGGATACCTCTAGCCCCGACTCGATGGTGCCATTCACATCCTCCAACGTTGCGCTCATTTCCTCGAGCGAAGCCGCCTGGGTGGTCACTCCATCGGAAATCTCGGTCAGCATGGCAAAGGTGTTCTCCATGTTGTCCATGATCTGTTCGATCATCGTCTTGACGTTTCCTGATTGCGTTACGCCCTGTTGGACCTTCTCCTCGGTCTGGGCGACTGCAACCACGACGCTGCCGGTTCGAACGGTCATATCTTCGACCAAGCTGCCGATTTCCTGTAAGGATTGATTCGTATCCTCCGCCAGCTTTCGAATTTGTCCGGCGACGACCGCAAATCCTCTCCCCTCTTCCCCGGCCCGGGCTGCCTCGATGGCAGCGTTGAGGGCTAACAGATGCGTTTGTTCGGAAATTTGCTTAATAATGCTAACGACCTCGGTAATTTTCTGGCTCTGTTCCTCTAACCCGAGCACTTCGCCGCTGACGTGCTTCGTATTCGCCGCCAGATCATTAATAGCTTCAACGATGGAGTCCACCGAATTCTTTCCGTCTTCCGCGGAATCTATGACCAACTGGGCTCGCTCTGCAATTTGGTTGGCCAGTTCTGCCGTCGTCTGCGAATGGTTCGTAATCTCTGAAATGGCAACGGCGGTTTGCTTCATGCTTTCCGCGTTTTGGGTAAACACGTTCAACAGGAGCTTGACCCCTTCGTTGATTTCATGCACTTGCCCATTGGCCTGCTCAATAATCTGGTTCAGCTCTTCCGAAGACAACGTCACCCGTTCAGAAGAGGACTGGATCGTTGCAATCAGGTGCTTCAAGTTATCTCTGGCTTTCTGAAGCGACTGAATCATCTGGCCCGCTTCTCCTTGCTGGGTCACCCGAATCTCAGCGGACAAATCGTTCTCAGCCATCGAATTAGCCAGCTTCGCCCCTTGTTTGAGCGGACGAACCAACAACACTTCGGAGATGATTACCGCGAAAATTTCAAAAACAATAAAAATGATCAATGCCTTTAACCCTAAGGATGGCGTAATCAGCTTGAAAAAATCATGATGTTGGCTATAGGATAACGTTACGACTAGAGCGGTATTTGAGACGAACATCGCCAAAAAGACGAGCACCATGATCCGCGTACGGATAGAAATGTTACGAATTCGATTCATCTTAGCATCACCTGTCTTGTTCGTAGTAGGGTATAATTTAAACTTCCTCTAGCAAAATTTGAAGCGATTCAGGGATCTCCTCCTAGTATTTAGATAGGTCATAAGTTCCAAATATTACATGTGTTGTCCATTATATAGTCCCAAATCACTACAGTCAAATAAGAGTGGATGATGGTAAACCGCTTTCAATTCTAGTAAAATGAGATGGGTTATGACATCAACGTAGAAGAATCGCAAACAGGGAGGATATCGGAATGGTCAATATGAAAGGAAAATGGGCGCTCATTACTGGAGCCAGCCGCGGAGTAGGTTATCAAACGGCGATGTTTATGGCCGAGCAGGGATGCAACCTGATCCTGCACAGCCGCAACCAGGAGCATACCCGACAGATGGAGCAGGAGATCCGGGCATTCGGCGTCCAGGTCTACTCCGTTCAGGCTGAGCTGGCCAACCACCGGGAAGTCGTGGCGATGCTGGATGAAATCGAAGCCAAAGGCACACCGGTCGACATCGTCTTCAATAATGCTGCAGTCCAAATCGCCTACCGTACCGATTATTGGCAGACCCCGGTCTCGGATTTCGAACAAAGCTTTCAAATTAATTTCATTTCCATCGCGACGATTTGCAACCGCCTGATCCCCAAGATGGTCGAACGCGGCTTTGGCCGAGTCATCAACACCACCAGCGGGATCAAAAACGAGCCGGAGCAAGCCGGTTACGCGGCTAGCAAAGCAGCGCTCGATAAGTTCACCAAGGATTTGGCCTCTCGCCTCGAAGGCACCGACGTCATGATCAATTTGAACGATCCAGGCTGGTGCCGGACCGATTTGGGTGGCCCGCAGGCCCCGAACTCAGTGGAAAGCGTGCTGCCGGGGATCGTGGTCGGCGCTTTCGTCGACGACAAGAAGAGCGGACGCTACTTCCCGGCGCAAAGCTTCACCGGTCTGTCGCTGGAGGAAGCTATCGCGAAGGCAGAGACGTTCGAAGCGGTACCCTATACGATCTAACAAGAACATCCCGCGGCGGCCCGCGGGATGTTTCTTAATTAAAGACCATTTATCGTTTACCCAGGCTCAAGCTTCATATTGCCTAGAACCGGCGGCGTTCATCTCGGCGGACGTTTCCGCCGCCATTTCGAGAAAGACCCGATGGGATGGATATGCCAACTTAATGCCTTCCTGCTCCAGCACATGCATGAACGCTAAATTCATTTCCTGACGTGCTGTTAGATACTCAGCCCAAACCGTCGAATGCGTAAAATAGTAGATAAAAATGCCTAAACTACTCTCGTTGAAATCCGTAAACTTGACCAGAATCGTTCCCGGATCAATATGCTCGTTATTACGGAGCAACTGTTCGATTTTGTCGATGGCAGCTGCTAGTCGTTCCCGGTCCGAATCCAGAGCCACGCCAAGCGTGAAGGTCACTCGTCGCTTGCCCATTTTGCTCCAGTTCGTGATCGGCTGATCCGCCAGCGCAGCGTTCGGTAAGGTAATCACTGCATCCGCGAACGTGCGGATTTTGGTGCTGCGAAAGGTAATATCCTCAACCACGCCTTCGGCGGTTGGCGTTAAAATCCAGTCGCCTTTCGCGAAAGGCTTTTCCAGAATGATGACGATGCCTCCGATAATATTGCCCAACGTGTCTTTGGCTGCCAGCGCGACGGCCAGGCTACCCAAGCCCATGCCTGCCACCAGTCCATTAATGCTAAATCCCCATTCCGCTCCAATTAAGGTCACGGTTAAAATAACCACGACGATACGCAAGACTTTGGATAAGAATGGAATGAGCATGCTCGCATCGTCTAATTTAATTTTACGGCTAAGCCCCTCCAGCATCACTGAGGATTGCGCAGATAGTATATACATCCCCCATCCGATTAGGGCGATAACACAACTCCGGAACAAGGGATCTAAGCCAGCGGCGATTTCCCAACTACGCGGAAGCAGATATTTCAGTCCCATGTAAATACCAATTAAAGTAAACAACCACCGGAAGGGACGCTCAAGTACCTGTCTCCATAGTTCTCCCCTGGTAGACGTCGAGGAATTCCCACGATTCAGCAGGACAAAGGACAATTTTACGAACCCTTTGCTAAACAACGCGAATAGCGCCATTATGCCGAGAGCAATCCCGGCATCTGTCCATCCAAGCTGACTGAACGACTCTGAGAATCTTCCCCCATCGTTCATCGATATAGCACCTCCTTAAAAATAAAGTGCCATTATAACATTAGCCAACGCAAATTGTCTAAAATGACCGCAGTTCCTGCGCCAGTTCCATAAACACTTCCATTGCCTTGGTGTAAAAGGGAGAGGCCTGTGTAACTAGAGAAAATTGACGGGAATACGGCAAGCCTTCCATCTCCAACAACCTTAGTGTTCCAAGTGCCATTTCCTTTCGCACCGCCGCTTTGGACAACAGGCTAATTCCAAGCCCCGCCTCTACCGATTCCTTAATGATTTGTGTACTGCCGAATTCCATTAATCGCTCCGGGTGAAAACGATGCTGAACAAACAGATGATCTACTGCTTCGCGTGTCCCCGAGCCAGCTTCCCGGACGATCCAGGTTTCCTCGCGCAAGTCGATAAGGCGAAGATCCCTACGCTCGGCGTAACGGTGTCCGGCAGGGACAACCACATACATCGCGTCATTGGCAATCGGCACGATCCGGTAGCGTTCATCCCGAACCTCCCCTTCAATGATGCCGACGTCCAGCCGACGGCTTCCCACCAACTCCACGATTTCCTTGGAATTACCGATGGTGATCGTCGGTTTGATTTCCGGATACCCCGCCATCATCACAGCCAACACATGCGGCAGCACGTACTCCCCATACGTATAACTGGCACCGATCGACAAATCCCCTCGCGCCGCGTGTTTCATGTCGTCGATGAGATACTGCATCCGCGCATACAACCCGGAAATTTCCCGGGCATGATGATATACGATTTGTCCCGCCGGGTTCAAGCGTACGTATTTATTGCTGCGGTCAAGCAGCTTGGTTCCCAGCGCCTGTTCCAGGGAACGGATATATTGGCTAACCGCCGGCTGCGTCATATGCAACATTTCGGCCGCTCGGGTAAAACTTTGCTTCTCCGCGACAGTAATAAATACCTCAAGAGCCGGATCCATTTTTGCTTCCTCCTTATGATCAATCATCATATTCATAATCAAATACTTATCATAATAATATATATGATTTATTTTACTTATCATTAAAGCCGATTTAAGCTAAAAGGGCAAATCAACGGAGGTGAAATCACATGTCAACTTCCTTATTACCCTCTAAAACAATCTTGCCGACAACACCCGAAACCGCAAAAAAAACCGAGCTCCTGTTCGGAGGCATCGGCTTTACGCTTGTGATCGCCATGCTCGGCTTTGGACTTGCTCAACTACCCGGCTTCAACCGGATCGGACAGCTTGGTTGTTCGATCTTGCTAGCCGTCCTCTACCGGCAATTCGTCGGATACCCGGAATCCTTGCGTCCAGGCATCCGGTTTGCTTCCCAGCAGCTGCTCCGTTTAGCAATCGTTTTGTTTGGGTTGAAACTGAACCTGGACGTCGTGTTGCAACAAGGCCTGCCTCTTCTGGCTCGAGATGCCGCAACCATCGCCTTTAGCATGATCGTCACCCTGCTGATCGGCAAATGGCTAAAGGCGGATTTCTCCCTTTCCTTGCTGCTGGGGATCGGCACCGGGGTGTGCGGAGCGGCAGCGATCGCCGCCGTTTCACCGATTCTCAAAGCCAAGGAAGACGATACCGCCATCGGTGCAGGATTGGTGGCTTTCGTCGGCACGCTATTCTCCGTGGGATATACGCTGCTTCGACCGTTGCTGCCGATGTCCGAGCTTCAATATGGAGTTTGGAGCGGTGTCAGCCTGCACGAAATCGCCCATGTGGTGCTAGCCGCTGAGCCGGCCGGGCCAGACGCTCTGGCCGTCGCTATATTAGCCAAATTGGGCCGTGTATTTCTGCTCATTCCGCTTAGCTTCCTGCTGATGTATGGCATGAAGCGTACCGCTGGGACATTGTCGCTGAACCCAAGCGCAGCAAAACCGGCTGCCGGATTCGGACCTAAACCGAAGGCCGCCATCCCGTTCCCCTGGTTCTTGCTGGGTTTCATCTCGGCCAGCGTGATTGGCACCTATGCGTTGGGTACCTGGATCCCTGTGAAGGATGCTTTTCTTGGCGATATCTCCACTCTGACCGGATTTCTCCTGACGATGGCCATGGTGGGTCTGGGACTGAACGTCAACCTGCGCGAGCTCCGATCCAAAGCGCTTCGGCCTCTGATCGCGATGTTGATCACGTCATTACTGTTGTCCGTCGGGACCTGGATATCGCTTATACTTTAAATTTTCCGATCAGCGCCTGCAATTCCTCGGACAACTGACTGAGTCCTTCCATGGAAGCCATCATTTCCTGTACCCCGGCATATTGCTCCTCCGTATGCGCATATACCTCGCGCGAGCCGCCGGCCGTCTGCTGTGCCACCCGATCGATCGTGGTAATCGCTTGAACCACAGCCTCCGATTGGGAAGACAACTGCTCTACCTGACCGGCCACCCGGCCGATCCCGCTAGCCACCTGCTCGACGGCCTGCCGGATGCTGGTAAACACCTCGCCGGCCTGTTGGACCGTGGCAATACCGGCAGCAATCTCGTGCGACCCGGCTTGCGCCGCTTCGATCACCATCTCCATCTCACTACGCACACCTTCGACCATCTCGGCCACTTCCGCCGCCGCTGCCCCCGTCTCCGCCGACAGCTTCCGCACCTCACCGGCGACTACGGCAAACCCTTTGCCGGCTTCCCCGGCTCGCGCGGCTTCTATCGAGGCGTTCAGCGACAGCATCTGCGTCTGTTTGGCGATGCCGGCAATCAGCTCGGCCGCTTCCGCGATTTGGCCGGAGCGGACGCCAAGGCGCTCGATGAACGCGCGCAGCTCGTCCATCTGCCGCCGAATCGTAGCCATTTGAGCCGCTGCCGAAGCAACGATCTCCTCGCCGGCCCGAGTTTCATTCACGGCAGCCGCCGATTGTTGACGGGCATCATCCGCCAGTTCGGCCATTTCCCGAGCTCCGGCAGCCACATTCGTCACTTGGGCCACGCCAAGCTCCACGCTTTGCACCTGCTCCTCGCTCCCGGCCGAGATTTGGCCCATAATTCCCGAAATCTCCCCGGAGGAGGCACGGAACTGCTCCGACTGGCTTCGCAACTGATCGGCAGAATCGGCGACTCGGCCGGCATGCCGTCCCAAATTGCCGATCATGTCCTGCCAACTGCGTCTCATGTGGTTAAATGCAGCCGCCAGTTCGCCAATTTCGTCGCGGTTTCTCACGACCGTCTCCGTAAGGGTCAAATTGCCTTCCGCTAGTTCACGCGCGCCACTCACCATCACCCGCATCGGTTTTACGATCTGCCGGGACAACATCACGCCGGTCAAGATCGCAAACAGGATGGCTACGGTACCACACAGCGCCAGTATCCACATCGTCAACGTCGATTCCCTCTGGAACTCCCTTAATTTATCCTGGAGTTGGTTCTCCTGCAGCATCCGCAGATCACCCGCCCCCTGAATCATCGTATCCGACGTCGGGATCGCCCACATCAGAGCTTCCGCTTTCGCCAAATCCGGCTTGCCCGATTGGACGTAATCCCGGACCTTCACCAGCAAACGGGCAAACGTAGCGTTGGACTCCGACAACGAGGTAGCAACCGCCCCCTGCTCCTCACTCGCGGAAGCGCTTACGATTTCGTCGATCAACGCGCTCAGCTGCTCATTTGCCTCCGTCAGCGCTTGCTCCTTCTCAGACGACGGCTCTACGATGTACCCGAATAAAAGGCTGTTTTGACGCTGCGTCTCGATCTCCAGCTTAGCCACTTGATCCAGAGCCGCCGTATTTTGCCGAAGCAGTTCAGAATAGTTATGGTCCAGCCGGTTCAAGAACACGTAAGCGACTCCGGCAATGACTCCAACCAGCAGCGATACCGTAATAAAAGCCGCCGTCAGCTTCCGTCCCAGCGAGAACGCCAGCCTCCCGTTTCGTTTCATAGAAGAATCCCCCTTTTTCTTCATCCCTTGTCCCCCCTATAGGTTTGTTTTAACGAACAAGGGCCGCCAGACTTGTCATCTGCGGCCTATGCTCCTTCTGTATATTCACTTGTATCATCTACCAAACCATGGTAGGAGGGGAATTCAAAATTCTCCTCTGTTCTATCAAAATTCTCATATTTATGGCTTACGCCGCCTCTTTCGCCTTCCCGGCCCGCATGAATATCTTGACGATCTCATTTAGCAGCAACGGAATCAGCGCCAGCAGGATGACGAGCCCCCAATCGGCCAAACTGAGATTTTCCACCTTAAACGCCGCAGCCAGAAACGGGATGGAGATCGAAAGAAACTGCAGCAGCAATCCGGCAACGACCGCTCCGACGAGGATCAGGTTGGAGAACAAACCGATGGCAAAAATCGATTTGGTCGCACTGCGCTTGGCAAACGAATAAAACAACTGCGATGCCGCCAGCACGACGAACGCCATCGTCCGCGCATAGGTCATCACCTCTTCGGGAATATCCGCGGAGCGTAAACCATATCCATGCTCGCGAAGCCCCACGTAAAAAGCAACCAACGTCAGCGCTCCGATCAACAACCCGCCCAAGACCGCCTGCATGGCCGCCCCCCCGGCAAAGAAGCTCTCCTTCGGGTTGCGCGGTTTGCGTTTCATCACGTCCTTCTCGCCGGGGTCAACCCCCAGCGCAATCGCTGGAAGCGTGTCGGTGACCAGGTTAATCCAGAGAATCTGAGTCGCCAGGAGCGGCAGCGGCCAAAAGAACAAAATCGAAGCGAGGATCGCCACGATCTCGCCAAAATTGCAGGCCAGCAGGAACGTCACGGTCTTGCGGATATTGGCGTAGATGTTCCGCCCTTCCCGGATTGCCTGGACGATCGTCGTAAAATTGTCGTCCGTCAAAATCATATCGCTGGCGCCCTTCGATACGTCGGTGCCGGTAATCCCCATCGCCACGCCGATGTCCGCCGTCTTAAGCGAAGGCGCGTCATTGACGCCGTCGCCGGTCATGGAAACGATGTTGCCCTTCGCCTTGAAGGCTTTGACGATCTTCACCTTATGCTCCGGCGAGACGCGGGCGAATACGCGGATGTTGTTGATTTTCTCGGCAAACGCCTCGTCCGAAAGCTCGTCGATTTCCGCCCCGGTCATACTTTGCTCCAGGGAGCTGGCGATTTCCAGCTCTTTAGCGATCGCTACCGCGGTGTTCCGATGGTCGCCTGTAATCATGACCGGCGTAATCCCCGCCGCTTTCGCTTCGCGGATCGAGTCCTTCACCTCCGTCCGCGGCGGATCGATCATACCGACGAAGCCAAGGATCGTTAGATCCTGCTCCATTTCCTCCGGGGACAGGATACGGTCCGCATCCTTATAGGCGGCCCCCAGCACCCGGAGCGCATCGTCCGACATCGCCTCTGCCGCCTCTATGTAGCGCTGCTTCAGCTCCTCGGTCAACGGTACGGCCTTCCCGTTAACCACGGCGGAGTTCGATATTCGCAGCAGTTGATCGATCGCCCCTTTGGTATGAACCCGGTATCCCTCCCGCGTCTGGTTCAGCGTGGACATCAGCTTGCGGTCGGAATCGAACGGTTTCTCGGATACCCGCTTGTATTCGGCTTCCAGCGACTTCTTCGAAATATCCTGCTGCTCGCCGTAAGCGACTAGGGCGATCTCGGTCGGATCGCCGGTGCCCTGTCCGTTCTCGTAGGTCGCATCGGAGCAAAGCACAAACGTCTTGATCATTTCGATCGGCGCCTCATCCCCCAGCGGCTGCGCCGTAAAATGCTTCACAACCGTCATTTTGTTCTGGGTCAGGGTTCCGGTCTTGTCGGAACAGATAATGTTGACCGAACCGAGCGTCTCGACGGCCGGCAGCTTCTTGACGATCGCGTTGATGCGGGACATGCGGGTCACGCCAAGCGCCAATACGATGGCCACGATGGCCGG
>RCUU01000111.1_pt1 | contig 45757 bp, 35 predicted proteins | sample 2166211 | NCBI WGS metagenome assembly RCUU01 (sample SAMN09932620, study PRJNA488358) | compost metagenome | feature: garden; material: soil; isolation source: compost soil in phenylacetic acid-enriched culture | place: Germany: Experimental Botanical Garden Goettingen | collected 2016-01-27
CCGCTTCGGAAGCATAAGTGAAGTGTTAACGCTTACATTTTGCTTATGCAATAGATTCCTGGAGACAACTTTGCAAGTAGTATACCATAACTTTCTTGATTAGTATTATAAGAAATTCCACTTGAGAATATCGTGAACTATTAAAATTCACAATGGGCAAACTTCTTATTAAATAAAGCAGCCTGCCTCTCCGCCAATGGCCGGATACAGCAGGCTGATCCTATGAACCCTTACGCCGCAGTTGCGGGTTTATGCGCTGATCCCCGCCTCATTCGGACGGAGAATGGCCGAACCAATCGCCAGCAGAACTGCAGCCATAAGGCCCAGGATGGCAAAAGGAAGCCACAGCTCATTCCAGCCTCCGCCGGTTGCGGCGATATCCACCGCCTGGATCGCCCATTTCTGCGGCACGAAGTTGGCTGCTTTTTGCATATAGTCCGGCATCACCGAGATTGGCCAGAAGCAGCCCCCCAGCATGCAGGTTGGTGTAAGAATGAGCGCATTCAGCATGCCGGCGTTGCCCGGATTGCGGACCAGGCCCGCCACCGTGCTGGCAATTCCCATAGATACCAGCATAAATGCTGCCAGGACAAGGAAATACAGATACATCGGAATCTCATAATCATAATGCAGCACCCATTTCCCGAGCGTCAGCACGACGGCAATCTGGAGGACTCCCACCATAAAGCTGCCAAGAAAATTACCCAGCGCAATTTCATAAGAACGGACCGGGGCACTGAACATCCGCATCATCGTCCGCCCCTTACGGTCATCCATAATTAGGGAGACTGTGCTTGTAATCAGACCCATGAGGAACATCAGCGTCAATCCGGTAATGACGCCAAGTGTTTCCCGTGGATACAGATCATAATCCGTACGGGTGCTTCCCACATTATGCCGCTCCGCCTGCTTCAGAATCGCGCCAAACTTAGCCTCTGCATCGCCCGTCCCTCCACTAATGGCATTGACGGTCTGGGCGGTTCCCATCATTTCACCCGCAATCGTATTCACTTTCATTTTGACCAAAATCGAGGTTTCTGACGCTCTAAGCTCGTATACGCTCAGCTCAGGCTGCTGTCCGCTGACGAGCCGTGCGGTATACTCTGCCGGAATCGATATCCCCGCTGTGCCTTCCTGCTGAATAATGCCTTCTTTCAATGCGGCTTCATCACTGCGCGGAACCAGCTTGTAATCGCCGGTATTCTCCAGTTCAGCAAGTACATGCTGTCCCGCTGCGCCAGTATCCATATTGGTGTACAATACGGTCGGCTTGTCACCCGCCACTCCTCCGGTAACCGATATAATGGCGGCGACGACGATACTCGGCAGCACGATATACGTAATCATCCCCCTCCGGGACGAAATCGTCCGCTTGACCATATTCCAGGCAATCGCCAGTATTTTATTCATGGTAACCCACCTTCCGGTATGAGAAAATCGCTGCGCAGAACATCACCAGACAAATGATGGAGATCATCAGCAGATTCGGCAAAAGCTGCGGCAGCCCCGAATGCAGCATCATGCGGATCATCGCCTGCAGCACCCAATGGTTAATCGTAAAAGCGCCAATCGTGTTTACCCAGGAATCTGGAAGAGGAGCCATTCCCCCACTGATAAAAGTCATGCATACCGTGATTACACTAATAATGCTTCTTGCGCTTGCCGCCGTTTTGCTGAACATACAAATCACAATAGACAGCGTCATGGAGGCTATAATCATCAGCAGACAGAACAGCAGCAGAAGCCCCGGGCGGTTGCCCCAGTAAACGCCGAACAGCCAGCCGCTGAGCAGAATGATCGCCAGGCACTGAACAATGGACACGATGGCTACGCCCAGAATTTTGCCGATGAACAGCTCCGGGGCTTTGACCGGCATCGAATTGATGCGGTGGAGGGTATGGTTATCCTTTTCGCTGAAAAGAGAGTTAGTGACTGTCATTCCGCTGTAGAGCAGGAACATCAGCAGCATGGATGCCGCATAGAATTGGGAAGCCGTGTAGGTTCTGCCCCCATTATTAAGATCGCCCAGCTTGACCGCTTCATGCTCCTCCGGAGAGGAAGCCGTTGCTGTGAGCGCCTCCGGCCCAAGTGCCGCCACTTCCGCCTGCTTATAATTCAATGTGCTCAAGAAATTGTCAAAAGCCGTTCCAGCCACCATATTGTCCGTACGGTTCTTGCCGAGAATAAATTCCAGCTGTGCTTCTCCGCCCTTCTGCACCTCGCTGTCGAAGCCGTCCGGAACCATAACCGCATAGCCGTACTTTCCGGTGCGCAGCCCGCTTTCAGCAGCCTCGCGGCTCTCTTCATCCTGTGGAACAATGACCTTCTTAATTTCGGGCGACTCCAGAAAAGCGGCAATCATAGCCGACTGCCCTTCACCTGCTGGATTGACTATCGCCACACGCACGGGGTCTATCTTGGCTGCGCCTTTGACACCGACTACCCCGGACAGCGAAGCCCCGAGAAGAAAGATCAGCACCAGCGGCAGCAAAAACATATTCAGCAGCATCGAGCGTGAGCGGAACAATCTGCGCAGCTCGTAGATCATGATCGTCCAAATATTCATTTCAGCCTTCCTCCCTCCTCTAGTCCCGCAGAGTCCGTCCGGTCAGGCTGAGAAACAGGGTTTCCAGATCCGGCTCTTCAATATTCAGGGAAGCAATCACCCCTTCATGCTTGGCAATGATAAATAAAATATCCTGCAGCTCACTTTGCGAGGAGGCCAAATAGAGCTCTACTGTCTCTTCGTGCTGCTCAACGCGGTTGATCCGCGGGTGCTGCTTCAGCTCTTGGATCAGGGCCGGGGTAATATGAGAGGCTTTTACGACAATTTTTTCTTCATGGGCTACCCTTTCCCGCAGCTCGCGTTCAGTTCCGCAGGCAATGATATGGCCTTTGTCCATAATCGCTACCCGGTCGCATATGGCCGCTACCTCCTCCATGTAATGGCTCGTGTAGATGACGGTTGAACCAAGCTTGTTCAATGCCTTCACCGATTCCAGTATATGATTGCGCGACTGGGGATCAATCCCTACCGTCGGTTCGTCCATTATAATCAGCTTAGGGCGGTGCATGATCGCGCAGGCGATATTCAGCCTTCTTTTCATTCCGCCGGAGAAGGTGGACGGTTTATCTTTCGCCCGGTCACTAAGTCCGGTGAAGGCCAGCGCCTCTTCAACCCGTTCCTTCAGCAGCTTGCCGCGCAGCCCGTACAGCTTGCCGAAGAAGCTTACATTCTCCGTTGCGGTCATACTCTCATACAAGGCCAGTTCCTGGGGAACGAGGCCGATGCGCTTTTTGACCTCAAGCGGTTTGCTCAGGACCGACAGTCCGTCAATCACGATATCGCCGCCATCGGCCTTCAGCAAGCCGCAGATCATGCTGATGGTGGTGCTTTTCCCCGCTCCGTTCGGGCCTAGGAGGCCGAAGATTTCCCCTTCCTGGATACTCAAATTCACGTGATCCACCGTTAACTTTTGATCATACCGTTTCACCACATCGCTTAGTACCGCAAATGCCATCCTTCATCTCTCCTGTTCCTGATTGCTTCTATGCATTCATTGTAGCGCAAGACGGCTGCGGCCGAAGGTACAAAAGGTCATTTTTTGGAGGTGACTTAAGTCATCTCCTGAAGCAGCCCATTCTTATGCTAAGATAAACATACCAACCCTATAAAGGATGACCTCCATTTGAACAGAGAAATGAATCTCCTGCGTTATGCGCTTATTATCATCCCTGGACTGATTTCCATATATCTCTATGACTATGCCGACTATGATCTGTTTACTTTTCATTTCCTTTTGCTGCTGCTGGTCGTTGCTCTAGGCGGGCGGCTGCCGGGTCCTTTTAGCGCGCTGGCTTGCGCCATTGAGCTGCTATATACGGCCTGGCTGTGCCAGCATTATGGGGATCTGATGATATTCCCTGCCGTTTCCGCACTGCTGTATTACTCCAGACTGGAGAACAAGCCTGTGGTGCTTGTCTTCTTCGGTATTCATGTGGCGGCGTTAAATGTGGCATTCAGCGGCTCAGAGCCACGGGTCTGGGTGGTTACGAATCTCACCTTTCTGCTCTCCGCTGCTCTGAACAAGCTGCTTATGCGCTCGGGGCGCGGGAGAGACGATACGCTGTTCCTCTACGACGAGCTGCGTAAAAAGCATTTTGAGCTGGAAGAAGCCCGCAGCAGACTGCTGCAATTCACTTCCCAGATCGAAGTGGCCGCACAAGCAGAGGAGAGGATCCGGATCGCCCGTCAGCTGCATGATGATATCGGACACCGCCTGATCCGGGTCAAAATGATGACCGAGGCGGCCATCCACACCCTGCCGCATTCACCAGGGACAGGAATGGATATGATGAATCAGATCCGGGACCAGCTCGCAGCCAGTATGGACGATATGCGCGCTGCAGTCCGCCGGATTAACTATGGCTCCCAGCTTGAAGGGGCTTATGCGCTGGACCGGCTGCTGGAGGAGCTTGGCCGGGATACCGGCATTGAAACCTCCTACCAGGTGCAAGGTATGCCGTATCCGCTCTATCCCAGCATTCAGGTTGCCCTGTATAAAAATGCCCAGGAGGCCCTTACCAATGCGCTGCGACATGGTCAAGCCACCGCCGTATGGATCAGAGTCTCGTTCAGCGCACACGAGGTAGCCATGGAGGTAGGCAACAACGGAGAACGTCCGGAAGAAAACCCTCTGTTAAGACTCAGGGGCAAGGGAGGGATGGGCCTGCAGGGAATGGTAGAGCGGACCCATTTGGTGGGCGGTACGCTGGAGCTCCAGCTTGAGCCGGAGTTTGCTGTGATTACCAGAGTAGCCTCACACAGGCAGCCCGATAGCGAACTAAAGTTAAACTAATATACCTAAAGGAGACCGGCCTCTTATGATCAAAGTAGTTATCGTTGACGACGATTCATTTATCCGCGAAAGCCTCAAGGTGCTGGTTGCACTGGACCCGGACATTGAGGTAGCTGGCTCCGCTGGCGATGGCCATCAAGCTCTGGCCCTGCTGAAGCAGCTGCCACATGCCGATGTGGTGCTGATGGATATCCGGATGCCGAACTGCGACGGCGTACAGGGCACCAAATCCATCAAGGAAGCCTTCCCCGGTGTCTCTGTGCTGATGCTGACGACCTTCGACGACGACGAATATATTATTGAAGCGCTGCGGAACGGTGCGAGCGGATATCTGCTGAAGAATATTCCGCCGGACCGGATCATCCAGGGCATCAAAACCGTACATGAAGGCAATCTGCTCATCCATCCCGACATCGCCCGCAAGCTGGCTGGTTTTCTGCAGCCGCCGGCGCGCCCGAAAGAGGCTCCGGCCAGAACACTGGAGGCCTATGGTCTGACCAAGGCCGAGCTGGCCGTAGTGTCCTCGATCGCGGAAGGCCATACCAACAAGGAAATCGCCGCAGAACTCTTTTTAAGTGAAGGTACGGTCAAAAATTACATCACCGATATTCTCAGCAAGCTTGGCTTGCGGGACCGGACCCAAATCGCCATATTCTATTGGAAGAATCAGCGGGAGCAGGGGAATTAAGGGTTGGCGAGCTTAAAGCGGACATTTAGCGTCGTGATACGCATTGTTGACGTGCGGATTTCCCCGGGTCCCTTTGCGGGCGATTATGGTGCCCCTTCCATCCGCCAGGATGCGGACAGGAAATCCGTTATTGGGGCGGATCTGGCGATTTTCCAATTCAAACGGACACAGATTCCGTTAAATGACCGGTTCCGCTTCATTTTGGGCTCAAAAAGATAATATAGCGGCTCCTGAGTCCGAATCATCTAGAAAAGGTGAGCTTTTCGCAAAATAAGGTTTTCTCTGTCCGTTTCATGCGTAGATTGACCCGATTGCTCCTGCGTCACCGGAAACTTTCAAGTTAAAAAGGCCTGCGCTCCTGAATATCAGGAGAGCACAGGCCTTTGGCTTATTCTTATATTGTTGATATTTAACCCCTAATCCGGGTTGCGACACTCTATCCATGCTAGACTCCGGTTGATTCCTGCTCGCGCTTCGCAGCCGCTCCCTTGGCGCGCCCCAGTCTGCCGGATGGATGGCTCCGCCGGCTCTCCCCAGTTCTCATCGCAATGATACTGAAGATGCTGGAAGGCTTGGCCCCTGCAGTGACCGAACCGTCCGGCTCCGGCACCAGTATGATGCCGAGCTGATGGTGGTCGCCATCATAGATCGCCCGCTGAAGGTATTTGCTCTCGCCTGCGCGGTTCTGCACCTCCAGCTTGCAGAATGCGGGGTTCATGCGCAGCGCCTCATGCAGCTGCGCAGCATCGGTCAACAGGACCCCGTTGACCTTCAGCAGGATCTCGCCCGGCAGGATGCCCAGCTCCTGCGCGGGGCTGTCCGGCAGCACGGCCAGCACCTTGCGGCCGGCTGCGGGATGTACGAAGATGGGGCTTAGACTGCGCTCCTCCAGAGCGCTGTACCAGCCCAGAGCTTCGTGCAGCAGCACCGCGGCGAGCGCCGCGAGCACGGTCAGCGGGCTCCACCAGGCGGCAAGCCCGCTTAGAGCCAGCAGGACGGCGCTGTACAGCAGCAGCCGTCCTGCTGTGCGGGCGCTCTTACGCCCGGGCAGCAGGCCCTGGGTCATCTCGCTGAAGCCGATGATGACCGGCAGGGACACCAGCCCCAGCCCGCCGCCCAGCAGCGTGTGCCAGGGCAGCTCGCCGGCTCCTGCGCCCGAAGGAATCAGCAGGAACAGCGGCAGCGGCCAGAACGCCTCCAGCTGATAGCCGCCGACTACCTTCCCGCGCTTGCCTTTGAGAAAGAGCGGCGTGGCCAGTCTTGCGCCCTGCCAGCGGGCCAGCAGCGCTTCGGCCAGATGCAGCAGTGCGGCCAGCACCAGCAGAGCCGGAATATCCATCTCACGGAGCGCGTTCGCTATAGTTCCGGCCAGCCCGCTCTGCAGTGTATCGGGAAAGAACGAAAGGACAAATTGTATGATGCCGAGCAGCCCTATGGAATAGGCAAAACACAAATAGCGCACACGAAACAGCATGAGCACCAGACTGACGGCCCAAATACAGGCCACCGCCGTACCTGACAGTGAAATCCCCAGAGCCACAGCGGCCAGAGAAACGGCCAGCCCCATGACCAGGCCACTCCATACCGTACGCCAGATCTCCCGGCCCCAGCTGTGCAGCTTCACATGAATCAGCTTCCGCTCCAGTGCCACCTGCCTGCGGTAATAGAGAGCAATAAAAAGAACAGCAATATAGTAATAGGGCTGAATCAGCAGATGAATGACCGCTGTGCCCCAGCTTGTAAGCAGTTCCGGTATTCCATTCAAACCGTTCGTCACACTCCTTATAAATGCGGGTAGTGTTGATCTGCAGCACAACATCAACAGCCAAGCAGAAACGGGCTCGCCGTTCTTTATTCTAATATTATTAGAAAAAAAGAAGGCTGGAATCAGCCTTCTTACTTTTTCGACAACGACGCCTTAATTTCCTTCTGAACCTCGGCAATTCCCCTCTTGAGCTGATTGTCATTAGCCGGGTCCTGAATGGCCTTGATCAAAGCCAGCTCGAGCGCTTCGGCGGTCTTGGCATCAATGTTGCCTGTTGCCTGCAGCTTCGATGCGCTCTGGAATTTCTTCACCGCATCTTTCGTTGCGGCATCGAAATACCCGTCCTTGCGGCCCGGTTTGTAGCCTAGACCATCGAGCATGGTCTGCGCACTTTTGACATCTGTGCTGTTCATGTTGTATTGCAGAATCACGCTTTTGTTAATCGGCGCTACCGAGAAATAATCCGGCTGGGCTACCGCAATATCCGGCTTGATGCCCTTGCCGTGAATCCATGTGCCGTTTGGCGTCAGCCATTTGGCAATTGTAATCTTCAGCAGGCTGCCGTCGCCGAGCTGCTTGTCGAAGCTCGTCTGGACCGTGCCTTTGCCGAAGGAGTTTTCTCCGATCAGCTTGGCTCCTGCGGATTGCTGCAGGGCTCCGGCCAGAATCTCTGAGGCGCTTGCGCTGCCTTTATTCATCAGCACGACAACCGGATAATCTTTGCTTGAGCCCTTGGAGGGGCTGACTTCCGGCTTCTTGCCCTTTTCCTCCACCTGCACAATGGTCTTGCCTGATGGCACGAATTGTTCTGCCATCGCAATGACCACCGGCAGTACGCCGCCCGGGTCGTTGCGGACATCAATGACGAGCCCCTTCATTCCCTGCTTCTCCAGCTTGCCAAGCTCTTCCTTGAACCGCTCAGCGGTATTCATGGAGAACTGGGTAACCTCGATCACGCCTACGCCATCCTTTTCGAGCTTGGCATAGACCGTTTCCAGCTTCACATCATCGCGGGTGAGCACGAATTCCAGCGGCTCCGCGGCTCCGGTACGCTGAATCTTGAGCGTAGCCTTGCTTCCCTTCGGTCCGCGGATCTTGGCCACCGCATCATTCAGCTCCATGCCTTCGAGTGTTTCTCCGTTTACGGACAGAATCACATCCTTGGCCTTGAGCCCGGCCTTTTCGGCCGGTGAGCCTTTGATCGGGGAGACTATAACCACCTTGCCATTCTCCGAAGAAACCTCTGCCCCGATTCCTGAGAAAGAGCCTTCAATGCTCTCCTCGAACTTCTCGGCGGTTTCCTTGCCCATATAATTCGAATACGGGTCGCCCAGGGCCTCCATCATTCCGTTGACGGCACCGTCGATGAGCTTCGTCCGGTCTACCTTTTCGTAGTAATAACCCTCTATGAGGCTCAGCGCGGTTCCGAGCTTCTGCGATTCCTTCTCCTGCAGGCCGCCAGCCGGCACAACTGCTGCTGCCGCACTTTCACCCGCAGCTTGTCCGAAGATATCTGCATAGCCCGTGACGCCCAAGGTCAGCAGGCTTCCGCACAGCAGGGCAGCGACGATCATAAACGCCGCTGTGCTTTTCTTCAACATGATGTTCCCACCGTCCCTTCTTGTCCATCTCATGAAGCTGAGGACACGCCCGTTCTACAAAGAACGGTATCTCTTCCAGTATATGCCGCAAACCAAATTAATATTTATTATATAAAATCAACTTGAAATTTTCTGTATCGGGATGCGGTCGTAATCGCGTTTATCTTATTTCGTCCCTAACCTCACAGGTAAGGCATCGGATCAACCGGTTTGCCGTCGATCCGCACCTCGAAGTGCAGATGCGGGCCGGTGACACGGCCGGTTGCCCCCGATTCAGCGATAGTCTGACCGCGCGATACCCGCTCACCCACACTAACCTTGATGCCGCCCTCGCGGATATGGCCATAGAGTGTCCATACCCCGCCGCCATGGTCAATCACTACGGTGTATCCATAACCGCTCCACCATTCAGCGACAATCACCGTACCGGAATCGGCAGCATGAATGCTTGTCCCTTGCGGAACGGCAAAGTCCGTACCGGTATGCATTTTGCCTACTTCTCCGGTCACCGGATGTGTCCGGACACCGTAAGGTGAAGAAATCCGTGCCGATCCCACAGGAAGCAGGAATGGCCCGTTACCGCCGGCATATTCAGAGTAGTCCCCGCTGCTGTCCGAGCTTGAGCTTGAACTGCCGCTGGAAGCCCGGGCCTTAGCCGCCGCTGCTGCGGCTGCCGCCCGCCGCGCCGCTTCGGCTTTGGCTGCCGCTGCTTTACGTGCGGCTTCTTCAGCCTTGATCTGGTCCTTCTGGCTCTCCAGCGCAGAGCGCTGGCTGGCCAGCTGTACCAGCTTGGCATCCTGCTCTTCCGTGAGACCATCCGTCTCTTGGATCTCCTTGTCATAGTAGGCGATAAGCTCTTGCTTCTCCGCCTCCTTCTCCTTCAGCATACTGCGCTGGGATTCCAGATCCGTATACAGCTGCTTGGCCTGGGCATATTGCCCTTCAAGCTCCTGTTTCTTGGCTATGACCGTCTGCTTGTCCAGCTTGTGCTGCACGAGCAGGTCCTGGTCCTGATCCACAATCATTTTGAGGGAATCGGCCCGGTCCAGGAAGTCGGAAAAGCTGGTAGACGACAGCAGCACATCCAAATAAGAGACCGCACCATCGGTATACATCAGGCGGACCCGGGATTCCAACAGCTTCTCGCGCGAGGCAACACGTGCCTCCGCCTCATCCAGTTCAGTTGCCGTAACGTTCAGAGATTGCTCCGTACTGGCGATTTTGCCGGAAATATCCGTCATTTTGCCTTTGACCTGATCTATTTGATCCAGAACGTACTGAAGATTAAGATTCGTTTTATTCAAATAATGCTTGGCTTCCTGGTTCCGTGAAGCAGCCTTGTCCTGCGCGGCTTTGGCAGCCTGCACCTCTTGCTGCAGCTGTTTCAACTGCTTGTCGATTTCTGCGACCGTAGTCTTTTTGGCATATCCGTCAGAGGGTTGGAATAGTGTGGCAGCCAGCAGCACAGCAGCCAGCCCGGCGGCAATCTTCTTCAACTCGCACTCCCCGTCCTTTGTCTTATATGGTGATCATCTTGCACTTGGATAGCGGCTATACTTTCAGGAACTTGCGGATCGATACGGTACTTCCCCATACTCCGATCAGCACGCCCAGGCTGACAAGCAGCCCGCAGAGCAGAACCCAGATATCTTTGAACGGAATCAACTGCAGCCCCAGCATCGGGTCTCCCTGCACGGAAGACACGAGACTGCTGTAGCCTGCATAAAGCGCTCCCGAGGTAACCAGCGAACCGATCAGCCCAATCAGCGCTCCTTCAATAAAGAAAGGCCAGCGGATAAAATAATTCGTCGCACCCACCAGCTTCATAATGCCAATCTCCTTGCGGCGGGCAAGAATGGTGACCCGGATCGTATTGGAGATCAGGAACATCGACATGAGCGCCAGTCCCGCTACAAAAATAAACCCGATGTTTCGTACTGCCTTCGTCACCTTGAAGAGCGTTTCTACAGAGCCTTTGCCATAATTCACTTTGTAAATCGGCTTCTCCTCATGGGTCTTGTTAAGCGCTTCTATCTTCTCCGCCACAAAAGGGACCGTCGTCGGCTGAATCACTTCCACGAGCAGCTTATCCGGCAGCGGGTTATTATCTTCATCAAAACCTTCCAGTAATTCGGCGGCATCCGGCCCCATATCCGCGCGGAATTCCTTCAGCCCCTGTTCTTTGGAGACGAACTCCACCTTGCTGACCTCCGGCATGCTGCCGATTTCATTTTCCAGCGTTTCACGCATTTTCTGGTCGGTATTCAGCGTCAGATGCACGTTGATCTGCACCTGGCTGTCCGCCTTGTCGGCGACAGCGTTGACATTAAGCACAAGCAATATAAAGACACCAAGCACGAATAGGGAGACGACAATGGATGTGATGGAAGCCACCGACATCCAGCCGTTGCGGAATACGTTTTTGAAGCCTTCCCGCACATGCCGCAAGAAGGTTTTAAAACTCATAACCATATTCCCCTCTCACTTGGTCTCTGACGATATTTCCGTTCTCGATGGCCAGTACCCGTTTGCGCATTTTGTTGACGATATCCCTGTTGTGAGTCGCCATCACAATGGTTGTCCCGCGAAAATTAATTTCGTCCAGCAGCTGCATGATTCCCCAAGAAGTCTCGGGGTCCAGGTTGCCGGTAGGCTCGTCCGCAATAATGACGGAGGGGTTGTTGACAATCGCCCGGGCGATCGCAATCCGCTGCTGCTCCCCGCCTGACAGCTGTGAGGGCTCACGGTTTGCCTTGCTGCGCAGGCCGACTAATTCGAGCACTTCAGGGACACGTTTCTTGATAACCTTCTTCGGAGCCTCGATAACCTCCATCGCAAACGCGACATTCTCATAGGCCGTCAGCTTCGGCAGCAGGCGGAAATCCTGAAAGACCACCCCGATATTGCGGCGGACATACGGGATTTTGCGCGGCTTCAGCTTACCTATATTGAACCCGCCTACCGAAATTTGCCCCTTGGTCGGCATTTCTTCTCTATAAATTAATTTCATGAACGTGGATTTACCGGCGCCGGACGGTCCGACGACATAGACGAACTCATTGCGGTCGATTTTGACAGATACGCCTTGAAGCGCATGAGTTCCGTTCGAATAGGTCTTCCATACATCCTGCATTTCAATCACTTCATCACTTCCCGATTCTGACATATTCCGCAGCAAACCGCGGAAGCTTCCATAAACTGCATGAATACCGCAGGCGTATCTATTGTAACAAATCTGTAACTGCTTGAGTACCCGAAAGTTTTACCGATATCGCACATATACATAAAAAGCGTCCCATAAATACCTGAAAAAGACTCAGTATCACCGCTAACCCGTACATTCCGTAAATTCAGAATTAACCGGCCTTTTACAGGTTCTATCTATTATATCGGCTGCAGAAACCGTTCATTAAGCCTAATTCCCCTGGCCTGCGCCAAGTCAGCGCAAATCCGCCCAACAGAAGGAGATTTTTCATGAAAAAAATCCATGCTGCCCTCATTGCCGTAATCGGCCTGATCCTGGCCGGCTCCCTTGTAGCCGGAGGACTTCATTTATATGGCAGTCAGCAGACGCTTCCCCCAAAAACTCTTGTCGCCGGCTGGGACGTCGGGGGCATGGAGATTGCCGAGGTCCGTGCGGGACTAGCCACCCGACTCAAAGCGCTGGAGGCGGTTCTTTTGGTGCTGAAGGCGGAGCCTAATACCGAGCTTACTGTTACGCTGCGGCAGGCAGGCATAACGTACGAGACGGAGGACTTTCTGCAGGAGCTGAACACGCTCACTGAAGGAGGAATATTGGAACGGGCGCGCGCCCGCTGGAGCTTTCCCCGCAGCTCTGGGCTCGGGGCTCATCTGGATCTTGCAGAGCTGCAGAAAAGTCTGAGTCCAGCCTGGGAAAAAGAAACCTTTGGTGTTCCTGTAAACGCTGAACGGCGCATCACCGCAGATGACCGTGTGGTCTACACGCCGGAAAAGACCTCCTATGAGGTGGACTGGCGTGCGCTGGAGCTTGCTCTCCAGGCAGCGGTACCCCTGTCATTCCGCAATGCCGACAGCCTTGAGGACAAGCGGATCGTGCTTGAAGTTCCGCTCAGCACCCAGCAGCCGGAGGTCACACTGAAGGCCCTGAAGGAGCAGGGCATTGAGCGGAAAATTTCGCAGTTCAGCACCTCCCTCGGCGCAAGCGGCCCCGGACGGAGCTTCAATGTCGAGGCTGCCGCTAAGGCCGTCAACGGCACCATACTGCCGCCTGGCGCTGTCTTCGATTACGGCAAAGCCATTCAGAAGGCCCAGGCAGACACTGGCTTCCGGGAAGCGCCGGTTATTGTCAACGGCAGGCTGCAGCCTGGTACGGGCGGGGGCATCTGCCAGGTATCCAGCACGCTGTATAATGCCGCCCTGCGTTCAGGCCTCGAAATTGTGGAACGGCGCAACCACTCCCTTCCAGTCGGCTATTTGCCGAAAGGACAGGACGCCACCTTCTCTGAAGGCAACATTAATTTCCGTTTCCGCAACAACACCGGGAAATACCTGATCATCCATGCCGCCGTCCAAGGCCGCACCTTAACCGTGAAGCTGTTCGGGACGTTTCCGAAAAATGTTAGCTACCTTATCCAGTCCCGGACAGTAGAAGTGCTTACGCCCACCGACAAATACGTGAGCGACCCTTCACTCCCGCGCGGAGGCACACGGGTGATCCGGAACGGAAAAACCGGCTATATCGTTGAAACCTATATCACCCGTCTCGTTGACGGCAAAGCCGTAGAAAAGAAGCTGCTCTCCCGGGACACCTACTATGCACAGAAACGCATCATCGCCATCAACCGGGGAGGCATGGGCAAGGCCATCCCGCCCGATACCCTCAAGCAGCCGCTGGTGGAGGATGGTGTACGGGGGTGATTTTGACTAATGCGCTTGGGAGTGCTTCCAGTCAGCACTTCTCTACTGCTGCAGTCATCAAAAAGACGGCCAGGACATTCCATGTCCGGCCGTCTTTTTGCCATGAGATTCATTTGGGCACAAATTCACGATCCTCTTTACATTGCGCTTACCTTGGCAACCCTTGCCCTTTACGATGGAGTGGTATCCTAGGGAGAACAACAGAAAGGATGAATTGCTATGAGCATAATTACTTCTAATAATTTAAAGGCCAAGCTCCGGACCGCCCCATCCGTCCCGGCTTCTCACACCTGCCGCGAAACCCTTCGCGTGATGTTCCAGCACCCGGAAGCCAAATGCATCGTCGTCTGCAATCCAGACAATGAGCCGGCCGGCCTCTTGATGTGTGAAGGCTTTTTCCTCAAGGTTACCGGTCGCACGGGCTTGGATTTACTTTACCGGGAACCCGTAACCAGCCTGATGAACCGCAAGCCGCTGACCGCCGAAATCTCCACTCCGCCGGAACAAGTCCTGAAGGAGGCGATGAAACGCCCTAAAGCGATGAGGAACGACTGCATTATCGTTACAGAGGAAGGGTGTTTTGCCGGCGTGTTGTATGTTTCTGATCTGATGCGGGAGCAGCAGTAAAGTGGCCCCCCAGGTGCATGCACCTTCACATCTTCATTGGTTTCCCCTTTGCTCTCCGCCAACTCAGTTGCTCTGCCCCTCCAACTGCCGTTCTTTCGCTCATCTATTCCTCAGTGTCAGTCTGCCCCGCTTTTAGAACAGCGTGTCCGGAGACATGTCAATTCTCCAATATCCGTTCACTTTCTTCAGCTTCACCACTACGCTTTGGTTCATCCCATGATCCGGTACACTTAGCTCAAATACAGCAGCGGTCGCCGTCTTCGACACCATACGAGCCGTCGCCTTATCATACTGCAGGGAGTTGCCTATATCGGCATTCACCTGTGCCATTCTCCCGTTCTGCTCCAAAAACTGGGTCTGCAGATAAAATGCGGCGGCATTGTGCGTGTAGGCGCGTTTGACATAATTCATCAGCTGCTGCCGGGTCCCGATGTCACTGGAGAGATAGCGGTACTCTACCCCTTTGTATTGAAAAATCTCCGGCTGGAACGTCGTACCTCCCCGGTTGGTATATGTATACAGTGCTTTGGCATGGACCAGGAGCGGGATAATGCTCTTGACCGTCAAATTGTTGATCGTTGCCGGACCTTCCTTCCCAGGCGCGGATACCGCCACCGATTTTACTCCTTCAATGCCAAAGGATGGCGAAGCCGCAAACGCTCCGCTTCCCGCCGATACCAGACCCAGTGAAAGAGCCAGTGAGCTGAGCAGCACTTTTTTGTTCATGATCAATTCCTCCTTATAATTGTGCGATAAGTACTCTATACCTTACTACAGCATGTAAACTAAAATACCCAATTCTCTACAGGGTCAAAACAGAATTTGCGGTAGGATTAAATAAAAAAACTCCGTTCTCCCACTAATGGTGGAGACTTCGGAGTTCATCGTTTCCAAAGGTATGAACAAATTACTTTTATTGGCCGGTTGATGCGGTCTTTCCGTAATCCTCGTAATACGCCGTGAACGCAATATTGGCAGTCACAATACTGCCGGGCTTAAGCGCGGTTGTCAGCTCATACGGCTGCTGGAATGCGAAGCTGTCGACACTGACGACCCGGGGGAGTGCATGCAGTTCTTTTAGCCAATCATGGATTTCTGTATATCCGCCTTCAACAATGGCCGACATCTTAATTTCTTTCAGCTTGCCTGCCGCTTCCGCCGAAATTCCGGTCCACACCGATACACCATTCGTCTCTGTAAGAGAGAACCCAATATCCTTCAGTCTGGCATGGGAGCTGTTTCCGATGGCTTGCAGATCCAGAATCAGGCCTTCACTGTCATCCCCCTGGGGGATTGCCGCCAGCGCTGCCTCTTCGCTTGAGGTTTTTGCCTCACTGCTGCCTTTTAGTTCATTTAACTTGGTAGTCAACAGGGTCCTCTCTTGCTGCAGCTGGGACAATTCGGCATCACCCCGGAGCAAATCCTGATTAACCGGACGGATGGCAAGCATATAAAAGGTAAACAGAAGCACAAACATCACCAACAACCCAAGTACGATCGGAGAACGGTATTTATTTATGGTTTCCATTATCGTCCGTCCCCCCTTCCACAGCGGCCTGAGGATCTGCATTTTGCTGCGGCTGCACCTCCGGGCTCATATCCACTCTATATACAGCTGTATATTTAGCTAATACTGAGGCTGCATTCGCTGCGCCTTCGGTCAGTTTTTGGATATAGGCTTCTTTGGCAAAAGACATTCCGCGCAGCGCGGTTAAATAGACCGTACTATGCTCCATCGCTGTAAAATTCACCGTTAACAAAAGATTCCCTTGAAACGTGTAATTTATATCCCTGATAACTGCACCATAGGGAAGCTCCTCTTTCAGCTCATCCAATACGGCAGCAGCATCTGCACGATGCGCGGCTATCGCTTCAATTACAGCATTCCGGTCAAAACCCGTGCCAGCACTGTTATTGATCCCGGCCAACTCCAGTTGCAGCATTGTGTTCTGATCCTGAACCCACTGTATTTGCAGGCTTCGGTCCTCAAGCTGCCCGTGCGCAGAAGCATAGAGAATCCCCGTGCCGACAGCGCCAAGAATCCACACCGCAGCTAAGGTAAACGCCAGATACGGGAAGATTACGGCCTCACGGTCCTCTCGCGGCAAAAGGTTGATACTGCGTATCCGGTGATCCCGCAGCGCTGCCCCGGCAGCCAGCCGGTACTCGTTAAGACTGTGATCCGGCTTGGCTCCTTCCGCAAACTGGTCAACCCCAATCGAGGCAATGGCCAGCTCCGGCAAAGCTGCCTGCAGTTCCTGCTGCAATTGGCCGCGCATCTCCGCAGAACCGGTGATCAGCAGTTCGGTGATCCGGGTGGAGCCGTCATGCAGACTGTATTGGTAAAAGCTCAGCATTCGCGAAATCTCTGCAGTAATCTCGACCATTTGTTCAGGGGATAACCCTTCCGGGGATGTGGCTGCTGCCTCGGCTTCGGCAAGAAACGGAAGCTCCTTCTGGAGTTGGAGCGGCTCTTCATGGGCCAGATCCACCAGATTAAGAGTCCGCATAAATACAGGATTTCCATTACGGAACATATAGATATCCAGAAGCGACTGCTCCAAATGAATCAGCATGGTTTCATTAAAAGGATGCCCGTAACCGGCTACAATACTGCGGGTAAGAGCTGTGGCTGACACCTCAACGCTTCTAATCCGGAGACCGGCTGCTTCGAGCACATCGACATAATCCTGAACCACCTTGCGCGGAGCGGCAAATAAGACCAATTGGCTGTCATCCTCATCCTGCCCGGTGACCACAAAATCATAGACCGGATTGTCGAAAGGGAGATGCAGGCCCGTCTCCACTTCCAGCTTGACGAGCTGTTCGATCTGCTTCTCGCTTGTGCTGGGAATGATCATTTTGCGGATAATCATTTGCGAAGGCGGAATCGACATATCCACGCTGCTCCCCCGCAGCCCCTTGCTCTTCACCCATTGCTTCACCCGGTCCAGCAGGGCTTCCCTGTCAGCAACCTGATTTTCTACAATCATTCCGGGCAGCAGAGGCAAGAATTTTTTGGTGTGAACCTGCTTCCGATTCCTATTTTTGAAGCTGATGAAGCGAATGCCCGTCTGCTCAACGGAGACACCAGCCGCCCTGTGACCTAATCCAAACATACTATAAAGTTCCTCCTAACGGATGAGCGCGAGATAACCGCTGATAAGATGTGAGCCGTAAGAGAAAGCAATCAGAGCCCCGGCTGCCAGCCACGGACCAAACGGAACCGGCTGCTTCCGTGCAATCCGTCCAGTCAGCATCAGTCCTCCACCGATAATGCTGCCGAGTGTGCAGGCGATCAGAAAAGCCAGTATGACATGCGGAACCCCAAGCACCCAGCCCAGCAGTGCCATAAGCTTCACATCGCCCATCCCCATCCCCCCGAACAGCGCCAACATAAAAATCATTGTGCCACCAGCGGCTCCCCCCAGCAGATGGGACCACAGCGGGCCTTCGGGAAAGAGAACAACTGCAATCAGGAGCAGCGGCAAAAAGAACAACAGCACCTTATTCGGAATCAGCATGTACTTGAGATCCGCCACGGTTACAATCACCGCCAAGCTGACCAGCAGCAAGCCGGTCACTCCTCTGCCTGTCAGACCAAATTGCAGGTACACTCCCAGGAACAGCAATCCAGTAGCTATCTCCCCCAAAAGATATAAGGGGGACACCCGGGCTCCGCAATGCCGGCATCTGCCTCTTGAGAGCATATAGCTGAGCACAGGCAGAAGGTCCCGCACTTTCAGCCGCGTACCGCAGCCAGTACAATGCGACGGCGGATGCAGCAGCGACTCCCCCGCCGGCACACGCAGCGCTACTACATTAAAGAAGGAGCCCAGAATAAGGCCGATAAGCGTGATGTATACGGCTAGAAAGATCGTCATGGTTATGGGCTTCCTGTTCGGTGAATTTTAAAAAAGGAATCGGGAATTCCGATTCCTTGATCTAATTGTTATTTAAGTGAAGTTTTCAGAATTTGCTCGGCAGTAAATGTCTTAGGTGTTGAACTTCCCGTAGCCGTTAAGGTAACAGCAGTGCCGCTAGCTGGTAGGGCCCCATTTTCATAATAAACCGTCCCACTTGTTATTTCTGTTTTTGTACTCGGTAAAATAAGCGGGTCTTCCAAATATTTTTTCAATTGAAGTCCCCAAACCTCAGCAGCCCCCCCTGAAACCGCTTCACTACCTATGACATTGACTGTTTTGCTCCCTGTTCCGATGTTCCCATCAAGTTCGCTTACAATGTATAATCGGGAGGCTTCGTATACTTGCCGAGCAGTAGCCAAATCAGCTTTATCTCCTGTACTATTTATCAGTCCACTAATCATCGGAATAGCAATCACCGCAATAATCCCCATAATCACAATCACCGCCAGCAACTCAATCAGCGTAAACCCTTTTTCCTCCTTGACCGCCTTGCCCAATCTTTTTCTAATTGCCTGTGCCAACATCCGTTTTCCCCCTCGATTGTGGTGTACTTGAACAGAACCGATACTCTGCTATTTGCCGTATTTCCAGCTGCTTGTTATGCCGTCATAGAAATGTACTTGTTCCATTCTCCAGCTACCCGAAAGACGATCTACTCCAGGTCCGCCTGCTTGGCGTCCCCCCTCTCCATCTATATAAGTTGAACTTTAGTTTTACATTGTGGGGTATGGTCGTAACTGCGGGGAATGTTTGGACTTCCAGCCGCTGTTGTCCCCAGATTTCTTGAATTGAACCGCCTTCAGCGGTTGAAATCCGGTGACAAAGGCGGACGCATTCGCTCTGTAAGTATCCAAACTTCCCCTCCGCACTTCTTCCCTTTTATGAATTTTTTAAGTTCATCTTATATATACAAAGGAGCACGGTGGCTCACATGTTGCTGTACAGGCTGAACATCGGCAGCATAATCGCTGCCACAATGACCCCGACCACACCGGCCAAAAATGCAATGAGCAGCGGCTCCAGCAGTGACTTCAGACGGTCGACCGTGTTCTCTACGTCCATTTCATAGAAGTCCGCCACCTTGGACAGCATCTGATCCAGCGCCCCTGTTTCTTCACCAATGGCAATTATCTGCGTGACCAGAGGCGGGAAGACCCAGGCTTTTTTGAGCGGCTCCGAGAGAGGTTTGCCCTGCCTGAGAGAATCCCCGGCGCTGCGGATATACCCGCCAATCACCCGGTTGCCCGCGACCTCCTCCACGATGGAGAGGGACTGAAGAATCGGCACTGAGCTTGCATATAAAGAGGAGAAGGTCCGTGTAAATTGGGCGATGGAGCCTTTTTGATTCAGCTTGCCGAACACCGGGATTTTCAGCTTGGCGTAGTCGAGTGCATAGGCACCACGGTCCGTCCGCTTCGCAACCTGATAGGCAGCAGCAATTACAATGATGGCAAACAGCCAGATATACCACTGGCCCTGAATGCTTTTACTGAGTGCCAGCACCATTCTTGTTACTGCCGGAAGCTCTGCATTCATGGATTCGAACATACTGACGAACTGGGGCACGATGGCCCAGAGCAGATAGACCACGGCAGCTACCGCCATAACACCAACCGTGATCGGGTACGTCAGCGCCGATTTGATTTTCTCCGTTGTGGTATGCTGTTTCTCAAAATAAACCGCAAGACGCTCCAACGTCCCCTCTAAATCCCCAGTCTCCTCACCGGCACGTATCATGCTGACGAACAAGGGCGGGAATATTTTTCGGTGATCCTGAATCGCTTGGGAAAAGGCCGTTCCGCGCACCAGGGCGGAGCCTACCTCCTGCAGTGACTTTCGCAGTGCCTTGCTCTCCGTCTGTTCAGCCAGGATGCGTGTGGCATCCATGATAGATACCCCGGCACGCATCAGTGTGGCGAACTGGCGGCAGTAGATAATGAAATGGATCGTTTTGACCGGATTGCCTATGTAAATTTCCATCGCAAGAAAGGTGGTCTTCCGTTCTGCGAGCGAAAATACGGTCAACCCGCGTTTACGCAGCTCCTCCATCGCTATAGACTTGTCCGTAGCGGTCAGCGTCCCCTTTAATGGCTTGCCGTTGCTGGTGCGTACCTGATATTCAAATAGTGGCATTAGCTGCTCACCTCCGATAGGTAAGCTTTGGCGGCTTCAGGCTTGATAAGGCCCAGCTGCAATTGTTCACGGATGTTCATTTCCAGTGTCTGCATGCCCAGCGACCGTCCGGTTTGCATCACATTTTTAAGCTGATGGGTCTTCCCGGTACGAATGAGATTGGCCACTGCCGGTGTATTGATCAGCAGCTCGGTTGCGCATATCCGCCCTCTGCCTCCAGCACGCGGGAACAAACGCTGGGAGAGCACCGCGAGCAGAACCGAAGCCAGTTGGGCTCGAATCTGCCCCTGCTGATGTCCGGGAAAGGCGTCAATGATCCGGTCAATGGTCTGCGGAGCATCTGTGGTATGCAGCGTAGCCATCACCAGATGCCCAGTCTCCGCCGCTGTCACGGCAGCCGATATCGTCTCCAGATCACGCATTTCCCCTACCAGAATGACATCGGGGTCCTGGCGTAACGCCGCTCTTAACCCTGTGGCAAAACTCTGCGTATCGCTGCCCACCTCACGCTGATCTACCAGACAAGTTCCGTGCTTATGTAAAAATTCAATTGGATCTTCCAGCGTAACAATATGTTTGCGTTCGGTATGGTTCATATAATTCAGCATCGCCGCCAGGGTAGACGATTTACCGCTGCCTGTAGGCCCCGTAACCAGAATCAGCCCTTGCGGCTTCAATGCCAGCCCCGTCAATATAGGGGGTAAAGCCAGCTGCTCCAGACTTGGAATGTCGACTGGTATAGCACGGGCTGCGATGCTTACTTCACCCCGCTGACGGTAAATATTGACGCGGTATCTTACCCCGTTGTCCAGCGGGTAGGAGAAATCCAGCTCACCTGCACTCTGAAATAGTGCTGTCCGTTCCGGCCCAAGCAATTGTTCCGCCATAGCGGCCGCTTCCTCTGCATCAACCTTTCCGCCCTCCAATGAATGAAGCACTCCATCCACCCGTATGACCGGGGGTGAACCTACAGAAATATGCAGGTCGGAAGCCCTGGAGGAAAAAGCCATATGCAGCAGCTGTATAATATCCCTTGCGAATACCGGCATCGTTCACTCCCCCTAATCTAGTGCGAAACCGTCTCGCGCATCACTTCCTGCAGGGTTGTAATGCCTTTGGAGACTTTGAGGAAGCCATCCTCCATTAGCTGCACCATCCCCTGCTCATCCGCAGCCTGCCGCAATTCTTCTATGGATGCAGCACCTGTAATCAGTTGACGCAGATGGTCGTTCACCTTCAACACCTCATGAATGGCGATCCGTCCCCGATAGCCTGTATTGCTGCAGTTCCCGCAGCCTCTGCCGCGATAGATCACATGGTCAGGCAGCCCGTGGCGGCGGAGCATAATCGACTCCTGCTCGGTTGGTGCATGCTCTTCCCGGCAATCCGGGCAAATTTTGCGTACCAGCCGCTGTGCGACAACTCCCAGCAAAGAGGAGGCAATCAGATAAGGCTCGACTCCCATATCACGCAATCTAGAAATCGTACTCACCGCATCATTGGTATGCAGAGTGGAAAGCACCAGATGGCCTGTAAGGGAAGCCCTCACGGCAATCCCCGCAGTCTCCGTATCACGGATTTCCCCAACCATCACGATATTCGGGTCCTGGCGGAGGATCGAACGCAAACCCGCAGCGAAGGTGAGTCCAATGGCCGGATTCACATGCACCTGATTCACGCCTTCAAGCTGATATTCCACAGGATCTTCAATCGTGATGATATTTGCACTCTCCATGTTCAATTGATTGAGCGCCGAATATAACGTGGTGGTTTTGCCGCTGCCTGTAGGTCCGGTAATTAATAGAATGCCGTATGGCCTGCTGATCATATCCCGAAAAGCTTCCGCATTCCCTTCACTGAAGCCCAAGGTGTCTACCGATTTCACACCGGTGCTTAGATCCAGGAGCCGCAGGACAATCTTCTCTCCATGCATCGTAGGCAGTGAGGATACGCGAATATCGACCATTTTGTAGTCAAATTGCATCTTGATCCGTCCATCCTGCGGCAGCCGACGCTCGGCAATGTTCAGGCGGGCCATAATCTTCAACCGTGCGGTGATAAATCCCTGCATCTGCTTCGGAATAATCCGTTCGGTACGCAGCGTTCCGTCTATCCGGTAACGTATGGACAAGTTGTTCTCCCCCGGGTCCACATGAATATCGGAAGCCCGCAAAGAAACCGCCTGCTGGATCATCTGGTTGACCAGACGGACAATCGGAGAGTCTTCATCAGTTATTTCGGTCTCTTCAATTTCTACCTGGGTAGGCAATTCCACAAGCATCTGGCTCATCGAGTCACGCATGCCGTAATGCCGGGCGATGGCACGCGTCAGCTCATCACGGCTGGAAATCGCAGGCTCAATGCGGAACCCGGTACTCATGCGCAAATCCTCAATCGCAAAATAGTCCAAAGGGTCCGCCATTGCGACCATAAGCTTGCCGCCCTCCTTCATAAAAGGGAGCACCTGATAGCGCTTGGCCATACTTTCGGGAATAATCTGCGTAATCGCGGGATCTATTTGGTATTTGAACAAACTGACATGAGGAATTCCCAGCTGGAACTCCAATACCTCTATGAGCTGCTGTTCCGTAATATAGCCCTGCGTGATTAGCAGATCGCCCAGCTTGCGTTTGGACTTGCGTTGTTCCACCAGCGCTTCCTCAAGCTGTTCCTGAGAGATAATCCCATTCTCTACGAGCAGATCTCCCAGTCTTTTCTTCATGACAGCCATGCCGATCCACCTCAAATGCGATTATTTTTACCAAGCCGCACTTCTGAATTTCCAGTTATTTATGATTCTATCGGCAGGGACTATAAAAATATTTCAAATTTTATAGTTATATAGTCTCATATAAAATAGGAATATATGCACATATTTTATTGCCTATCTACTAAATATGTCCTAGAATGATATATAGCATAGATTGGATAATTTTACAATGAAAACACTCTGAATCAGACAAATACATACAGTAAAAGCGGATATTATATGACAAAATTTGTGCTATTTCAAGAGAGTCGGGGAGAGTGTGCGATGAAGGTTACGAGAAGAAAAAGACTGCTCCTGGTACTGAGTTGTCTGCTGGCAGTGGCGATTGCTGTAACTGCGTGGAATATGGTATACAACATAGACGCCGGACAGACAGATTATCCGGTTCGCCTGCTTGAAATCACCGAGGACGGCACCAGCCAGCTCACCTCCCTGAAGGCGGGCTTATCCGATTTCACAGTCGTCACCATGAGCATGAAAAGATTTGTAGCCTTGCGTGATGATCTGGATGGACAATACGATGCTGTTTACATAGGCAAAGGCACCTACAGCCCTGCAACACTGGGCAATCTCAAGGACAAAGATGCCACTGCCCGCTCCAAAGCAATGGATACTTCCAAAATCCAAAATGATATCACTCATCTTAGGGCCGAAGACATCTCCAATCTCTTCATCAATAAAGGCCTGTATGTAATCTTCCATAACCAAACCTTCATCAATCAGGAAAAAGCCGGCGCCAGCAAAGGCATCCTCTACAATAGCTTTAATCCACTGCGCACACTTACACCCCAGAAGAGCAACGTTCTTTTCCTGAACGATGGCGGACTTACCGATTTTTTTGCCGGATTGAAAACGGATAGCTCCCGGCTGAAACAGCGCCCTCAGCTCCAAATAACGAACAGCAGCCAAATTGGAAATTACAATCCGGCATCCGAAAACGGGAAGATCTACGCCCCGGGAGACAAGCTGCGGTTCAACTTCAATGTCAGCAATACTGCAAATTTGGAGACTCACCCGCTGACAGCCAAGCTGTATATCAATCTCGACAAATCTATCGCTATGGGGGAACCACAGGTTGTCGCTTCAGCCAAAGTAACCCAGGCAAACGGCACACTGGAATACACCCTGCCTAAGACGTATTCGGGTCTGCTGTACTGGAAGCTGGAGATTAGTGATCCGGCCAGTGCCCAGCAATTAAAAGATTTCGAGCGGGGAAGCATACGCTACAGGAATGAACAAACCGTTGTCAGAATTCTGCAGATCACACCAGCGGACACCGGTACACCTCCTGAGAGCAGTCTAAAAAAAGCTGTGAATATGAAACAGAGCTACCTCTCTAACCAGGATTACTCACTCGATATTGATGTCATGAATATGCAACAGTTCAACGAGTATATTGATACCACCTATAAGGCGGCTCACCAATACGGACTCAATGGAGTCTATGATATGCTCCTGTTTGGCTTCCGGGATGAGTACTATTCGAAGGCAATCTTGAAGAGCCGATCTATCGAAGCGGTGAAGGATTTTATCAATAATTCCCATCAAAGTGTGATGTTCACCCATGACACCGTTATTAATCTGTATGGCGACAATACCTGGGTAAGCAATTTCAAAGACATCACAGGACAAAAGGAACCCGTCGTCAACCTGGGCCACAATGCGGTTAATCCGTCAACTAAGGTGACTCCGGTAAATGACGGTCTGCTGATGCAGTACCCTTTTTTCCTGAGCGAGCAGAATGCCGCAGGTGCACAGACTAACATACTTGAGCCCAAGGTAGCTCTTACGCATAACCAATACTTCACACTCGATCTGGAAGACCGGAACGTGGTGCCTTGGTACAACATCATCAGCGAAGCCACTAAAGATCTGCGGCCCCCCGATGACAGCTGGAATCACTATTACACGTACTCCAAGGGCAATGTAACCTATTCGGGCACCGGCCATTTATTTGGTCCCAATTCGTCATCCGGCCAGGCGATCTTCCCCGATTGGGAACAGAAACTGTTCGTGAACACCATGTACAGAGCTTTTATGGGTGCTAATCATGCCCCGAAAATCACCGTGTATACCCCTGACAGCGGCACTGTCATTCCTTCTTATCAGGATAAAATAACAGTCAGCTACTCTGTCGCCGATCTGGATCTGAAAGACAGAAGTCTGACTACCAGTCTCAAGCTTAAGGTGAACGGCCAGGAACTGACAGAACCGGACTTTTCTATTCAGAACCGGCGTGTCAGTTCCGAGGAAACGGTAACGCAAACTTTTAATAACCCGTTGTCCGAAGACGGTACTATCGAAATTGTGATTACGGCCCAGGATGATCAAGGCGCTGCGGCTACACCGGTAACCATCCCTATCACTATTAAAAGGGTAGACTCTTCCTTATCGATCAGCCGGAGCCAGTCTGCTACGACGATAGGGAAAAACAAGACAGTAACTATTGATTACAGCATTGCTCCCAAAACATTACAGCTCAGCGATGTCCAAAGTGAATATCAGGGAAAAGAATCACTCGTAATTTCCAATCTTCGCTTCGAAGAAACCTTTCCGGCAAACCTGGAATTCAGCGGGGAAGCACTGCCAGCGGGGTTCGTAATGACAGGCAATCTGCATGACGGGTACACAATAAAAGGAACTTTCGAGGACATTACTTTCCATCTAACTACAGTTAACGGGGTCAAATACTTCACACCAGTTAATCCTAACAGTACAATGGAACCACTTGTCTATACATTCAGTTTGAGTTTTAAAGCTACGGAACCGCAAAAATATGTGCTGGACAATTCCATTGTTACGTTTGATGAGATTCATGCTCCAGTTGTACCTGCTACCACAATAATTTCAACAGATGCGTCAACGCCAGAGCAGACAGCAACGGCGACACCAGCACCAAACACTACTTTTGATCCGTCCTTATCTACTTCTGGTACATCTCTTGGCTTAGCCGGAGATTTTAATATTTTTGCATTGAAGAATATTGATATTAGCTTAGGCAACTTAAATGTTGATGGTAACGTTGCCGCAGGTTTGGATGTCATCATGGGGAATAGCTCAGGGGGCGTAGTAATCAAACCGAAGGGAATTATGGTTGCAGGTCAAGACTTTTACTATAATAGCAAGAGTTCAGATACCGGTATTGAAATTAACGCCGATGTTACTTATGGCAGGAACTTTTTTAATAATGTTAAAAGCTTGAGCAATCTTCATGGTGAAGTCAAAAAAGGGCATCCTATTGATTTTGCTATAACTGAATCCTATTTAAAGGCACTATCAACACATCTAAATACGCTTCCAGCTTCTGAAGTCACAACAGTAAACAACCTACTCACATTTCAGGGTACACGTAGTGATTATAATGTGTTCAGAGTAGATGCAGACAATATCAAGCCTGGAGGAATGAAGTTCATTATTCCTAAAAACTCTATTGCAATCATTAATATAATAGGGACTAGCTCAAATCTAACTAATATTTGGTACGATTTTAATGGTACAGATTCAAATCATATTCTGTATAACTTCCCAGAGGCGAGTCAAATAAGAACCGAGGGAACCTTCTATGGGAATTTCTTAGCCCCCTGGGCATCCATGCGTTCCGATAGTACCAATATAACAGGTTCAATTATTGTTGATTCATTTAGTGTTCCAGGTGCACTAAGTGGGTCAATGAATGCGCATCTAGCTACTCTAACAGATGGAGCACTTCCCACTCCACCAGTAGCTGCTCCAGTACCAGCACCGACACCAACAGCAACGCCTGTTGCCACGGCAACACCAACAGCTTCCCCTACTGCCACACCGTTACCAGCAGTACCCGTAACACTGAAATTCACAAAAATTAATTTAGAAGTTATTACTGAGGTTGCATCTATTACGGTGCGGGATGAAACTATACTGCTCGGGAACACCTTAACACTCCAAGCTATAGCGGCGATCCTGCCGGAGGATGCAAATAACCAGGCTCTTGATTGGAAGATCATTCAAGGCAATGATATCATTTCATTCTCCAGCGAGGGAGAGATCAGAGGAAATGCTGCAGGAGCAGCGCAGATACAAGCTACAGCACGAGACGGAAGCAACATTTCAAGTAACATAGCCACAATCACTGTAACAAGCCCTGAATTACCACCATCTCCGGTGCCGTCTGCGTCTCCGTTGCCGTCTGCCACTCCTGAACCTGTTCGCAGTGTATCCATCACAGGCGATACAGAAGGAAAAGTGAATACGCCTAAAACTTTTTCAGGCTCTTACAGCAGCAGTACAATGGATACCGAGAAGAATATCCGCTACGACTGGAAGGCTGTAGATAAAGACGGGAATGCAGCAGAAATTATTGAGGGTAACACTCCTAACATGGCAATCTTTACAGGCACGCATTCCGGAGACTACACCATTACCTTAACTGTATTCAGCAGCAGCAATACCATTGGGACCTCTGCCACCACGAAGATCACCCTTTCGAACCCCTTGGCCGACTTTACGATCAGCGGGGGCAACAGAGTCTTCGCCGGCAAAAAAATCCGGTTGTCTCTCACCAATTTCACACCGGGTAACCCTGATACTTATAATATCTCCTGGAATCTTACTGATGACGGTGGCCATTATGCCACATTGTCCAAAGCCAAGGATGTCCCGGACGATACTGTATATGAGCTGACCGGAAATAAAGCGAAGGACAGCATTACAGTCAGCGTTACAGCCGGGGATATTACAAGAACCAAGGAAATCAGAATTGTTGATCTTACAGCCATGACTTTCTCTGGGGAAGTGGTGGAGATTAATGTAGGACAACGGTATAATCTCAATAATGATCTTTGGTTCACCCCAAGAGAGGTTACACTTGAGGATGTGGGCGGAAAGTTGCAATGGCACAGTGAATTCAAGGGTATTGCCTCTTTTGAAGAAGAGGTCACAGCAGATAACCGGGGGATTATTACAGGCCACAAGAAAGGCAGCACACTGGTAACGGTAACCTATGACAATGAGCCGGATAATCCGGCAAACGATCCGATTAAGAGCATGATCCTTGTAAAAGTGCATCCACTCGGCAACGACGACCGTTACTGAACTATTTTGTCCTCATAGCAAAGGAGCGCATCACCGCCGCAAATGCGGTGAAGATCGCTCCTGTTTTTTAAAATAACCAGTCCGTTAATTCACTAACTGCAATGGCCCGACATGCACATTAACGGTCTGCACCCTCGGCAAGCTGGATTGCTGATGATCATAGACGTCTGACTTATAATCAATGACAAACCGCTTAGGCTCCATCAATGTGGTGATTAGCAGCTTCCCAGGAACAGAAGGCTCTGTCACCGTTCCACTAACTGCATTTACGGTCAAATCCCCCTTGGCGAAGAATCCGCCTTTTAGCTGAAACATGGAACCTACCCCATACAGTTCTCCGCTGGAATCTGTGTAGAAAAAGGCCTCCATAATCTCCTCTTCAGACGGTTTATTGACCGCAAATGCGTCCAGACGGTTCACCAGCACTTTGCCTTTGGAGATGAGCACAAGCTCCTTAACCCCATTGCTATCTCTGATCCCCTTGATATTGGCGTCCTCTACTGTGGTATCTCCAAGAACCAGCATCGTCGAATCAAACTCAACATTGCCCTTGATCTTCACATTTCCGGTAACCAGAATATTAGCCCGAACCGGCATAAAGCCGGCCGTATAATTATCGATCTCCAAATTCCCGGCTACAATAAACCATCGGGGATGCTCTCCGCTTTTCGTGTCCAGAGCACTGTTCTGCGTATTCGGGGGATAGAATAACTTCTTATAAGCCAAACCGTCGATCAAGAGATCACCGTTAAAAATAACCGAGGCCTTCAGTTCCTCCAATTGTTTGAGCTGATCTTTATAATTCCGCAATTTGCTGTTATACTCGTCCAGCAGCTTATCTTTCTCCTCTTGTGTAGCATCCGGTGCAGGCTGTTCTTTTTGAGGAGGTACAGGCATCCCTGCAATACGGGCTACTTCTGTACGGGTATTGAGCCAGTTATTAAGCGCCTGTGTGCCGCCCTCATGAGCTGTCCGTATCCCATTTCGCAGGTCCTTTTGAACTGTTTCTTCTGATCCCCCTAATGCCGGATCACTCAAGCCTTCGATTAGTTTGTCATAAAAGGATTCCTCCACATTGATCTGGACAAACTTCTTCTGCTCCTTAAGCTTAATTTGATCCGGTGTGGTATGCAGAATTTCCTGTAAAATCAGGTTTTGCTGCGTTCCGGCTTCTGGCAGAAAGGTTTCGCCCGCCCCATTCTCCCTATACTTAATACTGTCCATGGACTGGACATGCACTTCCCCTGAGGCCGTTCCGGCGCTATTTGCTGTTACTGCGGGGAACTGAAGCGGAGCCGTTTCGTCATATTCCGTATTCTTGTAGATGTATTCAGCAGTATTGGTCACCACCAGCTTGTCCCCCGCATAGATATTGCCTTGCAGTTGTGGAGTTCCATTCAGCCGAAGCGTCTGCTCCGATCCAAATACATACTTGAGAAAATCAGGATAGCTGTCGATCACAATCTGCTGCATCAGCTTTCGCTGGACTCCATTTACACTAGCGGAGGCGCTGACATTGATCAGGTATTTAATCGACTGTGTTCCCTCCTGTTTATCCACCAAATCGATTCCTTCCACCGCGCTGCTCACAGACTGCAATTCCGTGGTCACCTTTAGACTGGACTTGTTATTATCCAGCTTCTGAAGAATCGTCTCCAGTCTGGCTGGATCGATACCCTCGGGCTGCAATCCTTTCAGCTGTGATTGAATATAGGCTGTGGCTTCACTAAGCCCTTTCTGGGCCAAGTGCAGTGACTGCACATCATTTTCCCTGGTCTCGCTTCTCTGTGCCCCGCCTACGGTTGCGCTAAGCACTGCCAAGCCCAGAATCGTCAACAGCAGAACGACGAACATGACCAGCACCAGCGCAGAGCCGCATTCAGCCTTCATGTGAGGGATGATCCGGCGAAGCTGTTCCGCTTTCTTTTTCCATAACCGCATTCCGCTCATCCGCTCCTAAAATCCGAATTTGCTCTCAAGATCGAGTGTCCGTATGTCGTCTCCGCGCTGCAAGACCAGTGACAGGTTGATATTCAGCAGGCCGCTTTCGCATGGCTGTATTGCACCTGCACTGCATTCCAGCTTAATAAATGAAGCAGGACCCAGCTCCGAATCCGTCGTGGTGCGTGTATCGTACGTATCTGTCACAGCTCCGGTATCAGTAGAGCCTGCAGGATCAGGAACTTCCGTGTGGGCCCCTGCGTTCGCAGCCGGTATTTCTTTGATCTTCAGCTTCTTGCCAGCAATAGCGATCTCCACTTTATCCAGTCCACCGTCCGCATTTTCTTTTTGCAAAAAAATAGAGCTGCTATCTTCATAGACCGCTGTCGGAGCAAAGGTGTACATTTCGGTAATAATTGCGGACATCAACAGATCACTCTCATCTCTGAGCGTATTCTCCATGGTTACTCTTTGATAGCTCTGCACCCCGAACATCATGACACCATAAATCAGCCCTGCCACCAGAGAAAACAATGACAACGCAGCAATAAGCTCAATAAGCGTAAACCCCTGCTCCCTGCGAAGGAAATTAGCGAATTTGTTCATCGGTAATATATCCCTCCACCACAGTCTGCTTAACGTTACTGCCTCTGCTGAAATCGCTCACTCTTATGCGTACCGGAAGGAGGTATTCTGCTGTCGCTTGTTCAACCGGATCAGTCGAATTTTCCATTTCATTATGTAAGGAGGCTTGATATTCAATGTCTATATGATAAGAAATATTATTTATCGTTGGATTGAGCACCTTGGCCAGCGTAGCTACATCGTTAACCGCACTGCTGTATACACTGCAATTCACTGTGGTGCAGCCGGACGCCTGTATACTGGGATGCCCCAAGATCTCCGGTGTTCCCCCTTCCGCTTCTTTACCCTGAAAATAAAAACGGATCTTCTCAAAATCCTGCTTCTCCGCATAAAACAGCGCATTGCGCGCCAGGTTGACCATGATCGTCTTGTTCTGGTTGGTTTTGGAGTAGGACATGGCGTTGGTGAAATAGGAGGTCAGCACCAGGGAAACAATCGAGAGAATCACGATGGCTGCCAAAACCTCGATCAAGGTAAAGCCTTGCTGCTCTTTCCATTTAGGTAAGTTCGGATCTTTCCAACGCATCAGTCCGCTCCTTATGCCAGATCAGAAAACCATGACTTGAGTCCTGCACCCGGCTCCAAATATCTGAAACTTTCTACCTATTTCCATTATATTCTTTCTGCTCCTGACCCAGCAATCCTTGTGTGTAATAATTCTAGAGATTTCTACAATATATATCTATTTTGTGCTGTGCTATTATTTGGCTGAATGGAAAGGAGATAATACTATGGCTTTGATCGAATGTAAATTTTATTCGGATGTACTGGGACTAAGCACTTCCATGACGGTGATTCTGCCGCAGCAGACCACTACCCAGATTGGCATGAGCAATGTTACTAAGGGGAAGCTGCACCCGACTCTCTATTTGCTCCACGGCCTGTCGGACGACGACTCGATCTGGCTCCGCCGCACCTCCATTGAGCGTTATGTGGCTCAGATGGGGATCGCGGTGGTGATGCCGCAGGTGCACCGCAGCTTTTATACGGATATGGCGGAGGGAGGCCGGTATTGGACCTTTATCAGTGAAGAGCTGCCGGCGCTGGCCCGTTCCTTTTTCCCGCTATCCCCCAAACGTGAGGATACCTTTGTGGCCGGGCTGTCGATGGGCGGCTACGGGGCAATCAAGCTGGGACTGCGCAAGCCTGAAACGTTCGCTGCGGCGGCGAGCCTTTCGGGAGCACTCGATATGGCGCATCATTTCATGAACTGGGAGGACCCGGCCAAGAAGACTCCAGAGTACGAACGGATTTTTGGCAAAAAGAGTATTGAAAACACTCCGGATGATCTGCTGTGGCTGTTGAAAGAGGCCGACCGCTCCAAGGGGCCCCAACCGCTTCTCTACCAGTGCTGCGGAACGGAGGACTTCCTGTATCAGGACAACCAAACCTTCCGCAAGGCCTGCGCTAAGACATCGCTCTCCCTAACCTATGAGGAAGGTCCGGGCGAACATGAATGGGGCTATTGGGACACCAAAATCCGTGATGTGCTGGCCTGGCTGCCTCTGGGGAAGTAAGGATAACTAAATATTAAATAAGGGTAAGCTTCGCTTACCCCAAAACATATAAATTCTTATCATTGAACAAAACGGCTGCGCCGCCTTTTACTGGACGGTGTAGCCGTCTGGATTTTAGGATTAGGTTGCCTAGTGACTCTGTTCTCCGCTCCCGCCGGGCGAAACGCTATCCCCCATTCGTCCATCCCCCCTGCTTGGATCGTAACAAACTCTAGTGGAACCAGTATCTCCCTTTCCGCTTCCCCCTTTCCGATTCCCCCTTCCCGGCAAACTGCCGCTCCTACCGGAGGATTTACTTAAATCAACTCCCTCCATGAACCCTGCGGCAACGCTAAGTGGAAAAAGGGTAACTAATTTGCACCAGCACCCTGTTCTCGGCAGATTAAGTGGAAAAAGGTACACTAATTCAGCTCATTTCGGTCTTGGCGGAGTAATATGGCCCAAATAAGTTTCTTTTTTCCACTTAAATCTCGAAATTATTGATTTTCGGGAAAAATAAGTTCCCTTTTTCCAACTAGCGCTTGGTCACCAGGTAGTTCACCCGCTTGGTCACCCGCTTGGTCACCAGCTTATTCACCGAATTGCTCACCCGCTTCTTCGCAAGCGCTTAGTTGGAATTAAGATACCTACTCCGACTGATTCCCACCTTATAGGATGAATTCCATTTCATTTTCCAGCAACTCCCCACGCGTGATCCTCCTCTTTATCTTTTGATCCATGCAGTCTCCCCAAGCAGCACCTGCGGGTTCAGAATACTTACACATTTTATCCACAAGAGCAGGAAATCATAGTTTCCTAAAAAATAAAAAAGACTGCCCTCCCCGCATCACTGATGTGGCAGAAAGACAGTCTTTTGGGGATTTCAGCAGTCTATTTTCAAACAATTGCCTCTTCTTAACCTATGGTATTTACATGCTGTGCTATCCATTCACTGGCGTCGTTCAGGGCTGTCTCTGCCCGTTCAATCGCTGCCTTCACTTGCACTGTAGCCGTACCGCCGTAGACGTTGCGGGCGTTCACCACAGCCTCCGGCTGCAGCACAGCGTAGATTTGGTCATCGAACAGCGGGGAGAACTGCTTGAACTCCTCTAGCGTCAGATCCAGCAAGAATTTGCCTTCGTTAATGCAGTACAGCACCGTCTTGCCGATTACCTCATGGGCCTGGCGGAAAGGCAGACCTTTGCCCACCAGGAAGTCGGCGATATCGGTCGCGTTGGAGAAGTCCGTATTGACGGCCTCACGCATCCGGCCCTTGTTCACCTTCATCGTGGAGATCATTGGCGCGAACAGCTGCAGCGCTCCTGTAAGGGTGGCTACGGTGTCGAACATGCCCTCCTTGTCTTCCTGCATATCTTTGTTGTACGCCAGCGGCAGGGACTTGAGGACAGTCAGCAGACCGATCAGGTTGCCGTAGACACGGCCCGTCTTGCCTCTTACCAGCTCCGGCACATCCGGGTTCTTCTTCTGCGGCATAATGCTGCTGCCTGTGCAGAAGGCATCGTCCAGCTCCACGAAACTGAATTCCGTGCTGCTCCACAGCACCAGCTCTTCACTCAGCCGGGACAAGTGAGTCATCACCAGCGCCGCATTTGCCAGGAATTCGACGATGAAATCACGGTCGCTGACCGCGTCCAGACTGTTCTCGTAGACACTGTCAAACCCGAGCTGCTCCGCTACAAAATGACGGTCGATCGGGAAGGTGGTTCCCGCAAGCGCCCCTGCTCCCAGCGGCAGCACGTTGATCCGTTTGTAGCTGTCCGTCAGGCGCTCCGCATCGCGGCGGAACATGGACACGTACGCCAGCAGGTGATGAGCGAACAGGATCGGCTGGGCACGCTGCAGATGCGTGTAACCCGGAACAATCGTATCCAGATTGTCTTTGGCTTGACCGATCAGCGCTTCCTGCAGCTCATGCAGCAGGGCTACCAGTTCTACCACCCGGTTGCGCAGATACAGATGCATATCCGTAGCCACCTGGTCGTTGCGGCTGCGTCCGGTGTGCAGCTTGCCGCCGACCGGGCCGATCTCCCCGATCAGATTCTTTTCGATATTCATATGAATGTCTTCATCCGCTACAGAAAAAACAATCTCTCCCGCACGGACCTTGTCCAGCACCTTGTTCAGTCCGTTCTTGATCGTTTCTACATCCTCCAGCGGAAGAATGCCGCATTTGCCCAGCATCGTGACATGGGCCAGACTGCCCTGCACATCCTCTTCAGCAAGTAGCTTATCGAATCCGATAGAGGCCGTGTATTCCTCCACCAGCTTGTTCGTTCCTTTGGTAAAACGTCCGCCCCACAACTTGCTCACCTGTTGTATCCTCCTCTGATGACGTTAGAAGGGCCGCTCCTGTCCTGACGGGAGGAACGGCCTTCGGCTGTCTGGTTATATGTTCGGTTCAGTACTTATTTGTTCGATTCTGCTACGCCCGCCGAAACCTTCAGACGCAGGGCATTCAGGCGGATAAAGCCTGTAGCATCCCCTTGATCATATGCCTGTGTCGGGTCAGCTTCCATAGTAGCGATGTCCGGATTGTACAGGCTGACCGGAGACTTCACACCTGCTCCGATAATATTGCCTTTGTACAGCTTGACGCGCACGGTGCCTGTGACGTTCTTCTGGCTTTCCTTCACCAGCGCCTGCAGCGCAAGGCGTTCAGGAGCGAACCAGAAGCCGTTGTACACCAGTGTGCTGTAGCGGGTAATCAGGCTGTCGCGCAAGTTCATTACTTCGCGGTCCATGGTGATGGACTCCATTTTGCGGTGAGCGGTGAACAGGATCGTTCCGCCTGGTGTTTCGTACACACCGCGACTCTTCATGCCGACAAAACGGTTCTCTACCATATCCACGCGTCCAATGCCATGTTTGCCGCCCAGCTCGTTCAGCTTCTCCATGACCTGCAGTGGAGTTAAAGGCTCGCCATTTAGGGCGACACAATCTCCCTTGAGGAATTCCAGCTCCAGGTATTCCGCCTGATCCGGGGCATCCTCCGGTGCGTTGCTGAGGAGGAACATTTCTTTGTTCTCCGGTGCGCTTGGATCGAACCAAGGATCTTCCAGCACGCCGCTCTCATAACTGATGTGCAGCAGGTTGCGGTCCATGGAATACGGCTTGGCCGCGGAGGCCTGAACCGGAATTCCGTTCGCTTCAGCGTAAGCAATCATTTCCGCCCGGCCCGGGAACTGGTTGCGGAACTCTTCGAGCCGCCAAGGTGCAATCACCTTGATGCTAGGCGACAAAGCCGCCGCGTTCAGTTCAAAGCGCACCTGGTCATTTCCTTTGCCGGTTGCGCCATGGGCAATCGCCGTAGCTCCTTCAGCGATAGCAATGTCCACCATACGCTTCGCAATCAGCGGACGGGCGATGCTGGTGCCGAGCAGGTATTGGCCTTCATACAAAGCGCCCGATTGGAACATCGGATAGATGAAGTCACTCGCGAATTCGTCGCGCAGATCATCGATGTAGACCTTCGACGCGCCGGTTGCGAGGGCTTTTTCCTCCAGACCATCCAGCTCTTCCTTCTGGCCGATATCGGCTGTAAAAGCGATAATCTCCGCATCATAGGTTTCTTTCAGCCATTTCAGTATGACCGAGGTATCCAGCCCGCCGGAATAGGCGAGCACGATTTTTTCTTTAGGCATGGGGGTGCAACTTCCTTTCGTGTGGGGGTATAAGATCAACTGCTAACCCATAATCGGGCTTTGGACGTCACTACGGAGAATGTTTGGACTTCCGGCCGCTGTTGTCTCCAGATGTTTCGGATTATACCGCTTTGCGGATAACATCCGGAGACAAAGGCGGACGCTGTCGCTCCTACAGTTCCAAACTTCTCCTTCGTTCCTTCTCGTCCTATTATTTATTACAGTTCATCTTATATCGTGTTTTATATAGATGAAGACCAAGCAAAATCATTGCAAGATCGATCCTGATTTACTCTGGGCCTTAACTTAGCCCGTGAATATGATCCTTAGCCCATCAGAGCAGCCATCAGCGCTTTCTGCGCATGCAGGCGGTTCTCGGCCTGGTCGAAGATGACCGAATTCGGGCCGTCGATCACGCCGGTGCTGACTTCTTCTTCACGGTGAGCCGGCAGGCAGTGCAGGAACAGATAGTCGCTCTTTGCGCCTTTGACAAGCTCCTCGTTGACCTGATAATCCTTGAACGCCGCCTCGCGGGCCAGCTGTTCAGCTTCGAAGCCCATGCTTGCCCAGACATCCGTGTAGATCACATCGGCGTCCTGAACGGCTTCCTGCGGGCTGCGGGTAATCACGATCACAGAGCCGGTCTCCTTGGCAATCTCGCGGGCTTCCGCAACCACAGCCGCATCCGGCTCATAGCCTTCCGGTCCGGCAATGGATACATGCACGCCCAGCTTGGCACCGCCGATCAGCAGGGAATGCGCCATGTTGTTGCCATCGCCGATATAAGCCAGCTTCAGGCCTTTCAGCTTGCCCTTGTGCTCGTAGACGGTCTGGTAATCAGCCAGGACCTGGCATGGATGCGCCAGATCGCTCAGTCCGTTGATGACAGGCACCGAAGCATAGCGGGCCAGATCCTCTACTTTGTCATGGCCGAAGGTACGGATCATGATACCGTCCAGATAACGGGACATGACCTGGGCCGTGTCGCCCACGGTTTCTCCGCGTCCGAGCTGAATGTCATTTTTGCTCAGGAACAGCGCATGACCGCCGAGCTGGTACATGCCCACTTCGAACGACACGCGTGTGCGGGTCGAGGATTTTTCAAAAATAAGCCCAATCGTCTTGCCCTTCAGCGGCTGGTAGACCTCACCGCTCTTTTGCTTCCGCTTCAGCTCAATCGCCAAATCAATCAAATACGTGATTTCCTCCGGGCTGTAGTCGTTCAGCTCCAGCAAATCACGGCCTTTGAGCTGCTGCGCGAGCTTCCCGGTATCGCTGTGTACTCCCTGACTCATGAACCTGCCTCCCATTTTCCATTGTTAGCATAAGTATGAATGAGTTCCGAAAGGATGTCCACCGCCTGGTGGATCTCATCGACGCTTACATATAGGTTAGGCAGCAGCCGAATCACATTCGGTCCGGCCTGTACAAACAGCAGTCCGCGCTTTTGTCCAGCCAGCACGATATCTGCTACCGGTGCCGCACATTCGATCCCGATGAGCAGGCCCTTGCCGCGGATTTCCTTCACAAACGGCGTATCCACCAGCTTGTCGCCCAGCAGTCCCTTCAGGTACTCGCCCATGTCGGCGGCACGCTGTGCCAGATTATCTTCCAGCATCGTTTCGATCGTTGCTTCCATTACTGCCGCAGCCAGCGGCGTACCGCCGAAGGTGCTGGCATGACTGCCCGGGCTGAACGCCTCACGCAGGTATCCCTTGCCCAGCATGACGCCTGCCGGAAAACCGCTGGCGATGCCTTTGGCCAAAGTAAAGATATCCGGTTCGATTCCGTAATGCTGATGAGCGAACAGCTTGCCTGTGCGTCCCATACCGGTCTGCACCTCATCCACGATCAGCAGCAGCCCGTGCTCCTTGCACAGCGCTACAACGGCATCCAGGAACTCTTGCTGCACCTCCAGCACGCCGCCTTCAGCCAGAACCATTTCCAGCATAACCGCTGCGGTGTTCTCGGAGATGGCAGCCTTCAACGCCGGAAGATCATGCAGCGGCACGGTCTTGAAGCCTGCCGGGAGCGGCAGGAAGCCTTCTTTTACCTTTTGCTGCCCGGTAGCTGTCAGCGTCGCCAGAGTACGTCCATGGAAGGACTGCTCGAATGTGATCACTTCATAGCGTCCTGTTCCCTTCACCTTCTGGTGATAACGGCGCGCCAGCTTGATCGCCGCTTCATTCGCTTCCGCCCCGCTGTTGCAAAAGAACACCTGATCCGCACAGCTGTTAGCCGTTAGAAGCGCAGCCACCCGGTCCTGTCCTGGAATGTGGAACAGGTTCGAGACATGCCACAGCGTATCAATCTGCGCCTTCAGCTTCGCGCCAACCTTCTCCGGTGCGTGACCCAGACTCGTTACAGCCAGGCCGCACATGAAGTCAAGATACTTGTTACCCTGATCATCCCATACCCAGCTGCCTTTGCCCTTGACCAGACTGATGTCATATCTGGCGTAGGACGGGAATACCGCACTCAGCTTGGCAGGAGCAGCCTCCTGAACCTCCGTCTCTGCCGAACGGTCCTGCAGCGCCCCTGTCAAAGAATCTTTTTCCGCTTGCGTAAGCTCACTCATTCTTAGTCACTCTCCCACCATGCTGCTTCCGGTATTCCCGTCAGCGCTTGTTATTAGTTATGAACGGATAATCCGTGTTCCCAATTCTTCACCTTGCAGCACCCGGCTGAGCACCCGCGGCTCCTTGCCGTCAACAATTACGACTTCGGACACATGGCCCTGAATACAATCGATCGCGGCACGCACTTTCGGAATCATTCCGCCGTAGATTTCTCCGTTTTCGATCAAATCCTCAATCTGCCCTACCGTCACAGACGGCAGCACGGTTTTGCGGCCATCCAGTGTACGCAAAATGCCCGGCACATCGGTTACGACAATCATTTGGGGCGACCCGATAAAAGAAGCCACCGCACCAGCCGCCGTATCCGCATTAATATTGTAGCGCTGGCCTGCAGCATCTACACCAATCGGCGCGATGACAGGGATATAGCCCATAGCCAGAACCCCCTGCACAATCTCTGCGTTGACCTCAGTCACTTCACCAACCAGCCCCACTTCGCCGCTATTGGCAACCAGCCGGGCGGTAATCAGGCGTCCATCCACACCGGATAATCCAAGCGCCTGCCCGCCGCTGCCCTGAATCCTTCGGACAATCGCCTTATTGATGCTTCCGGCCAGCGTCATTTCCACGACATCCAGCACTTCCTCGGTCGTCACCCGCAGACCGTTCACGAAGTGGCTCTCAATGCCAAGCTTCTCCAGATTGCCGGAGATCGCCGGCCCGCCACCGTGCACAATAACGGGCTGGACACCACTCAGTTGAAGCTCCCGCAAATCGTCAAAAAATGAATCCGGAAGCGCCGCCAGCGTACTGCCGCCACATTTCATTACGAACAGTCCGCCAGCCTTATGATTCTCAACAGGTTCAACAGTCATTTTATCGGTATCCTCCCAGTAAGCTGAGTACCAGCCGTGAATCAGGTACGGTATGCGGCATTAATCCGCACATAGTCATACGTCAGGTCGCAGCCCCAGGCGGTAGCCTTGCCTTCCCCATCAGACAAAGCTACGGTAATCAGCACGGTATCGCTTTTTTGCAAATAATGCAGAGCCTTCTCTTCATCAAAAGCCACCGGACGCGACTGCCTGAGCACCTCGATCCCGCCAAGTGAAATGTCCACCCGTTCCGGGGATACCGGCACTCCCGCGCGCCCTACCGCAGCAATAATTCTGCCCCAGTTGGCATCCGCTCCAAAAATCGCCGATTTCACGAGACTGGAGCCGACCACCGTCTTGGCAATCGCAGCCGCAGCTTCGTCGTGCACTGCACCGCTTATCTGTACCTCAATCAGCTTCGTCGCTCCTTCACCGTCACGGGCAATGGCCATGGCCAGACTTTTACAGACATGCGTGAATGCAGCGGCAAAAGCATCCCAGTCCTCATGCAGCCGCGTCAGCTTCTCATTTCCCGCAAGCCCGCTCGCCATCGTCACCAGCATATCATTGGTGCTTGTATCTCCATCTACCGTAATCATGTTAAAAGTCGTATTGGTCGCCCTACGCAGCAGACTGAGCAGATCCTCACCGTCAATCACAGCGTCCGTGGTCATGAAGCCCAGCATGGTCGCCATATTGGGATGAATCATTCCCGAACCTTTGGCCGCTCCGGCAATCGTAACTTCAGCTCCGCCTACTTTCACCTGGACGCAGCATTCTTTTTTGACCAGATCTGTTGTGAGTATCGCCTGGCAGAACTCCTCCGCCCCGGAGGCTCCCCCGTTCAGCTTCTCAGGCAGTCCGGCAATGCCGCTTCGCACACGGTCCATCTTCAGCAGCTCGCCGATCACACCGGTAGAAGCAACCGCGACATCCAGTTCATTCACCCCAAGCTGGCGGGCAGTGGCCGCACGCATTTCATAGGCATCGGCTTCGCCTTGATCACCGGTACAAGCATTGGCGTTCCCGCTGTTCACAATGACCGCCTGCAGCGTCCCGTTCCCCAGACTCTCCCGCGTCACCTTCAGCGGTGCAGCCTGAAATACGTTCGTTGTATATACCGCAGCTGCTGTTGCCGGCACCTCGCAGAGAATAGCCGCCAGGTCGTTGCGCTCGGTTTTTTTGAGTCCGCAGTGCAGTCCGCCAGCCGTAAATCCCTTAGGTGTTGTAACACTTCCGCCTTCCACGACGGTAAAAGCTTGTTTCTCACTCATTGTATTGTTGACCGCTGAACCTTACGGATACACAGGTGTGTAGCCAAGACCGCGGGTTTCCTCCCATCCCATCATCAAATTCAGGTTCTGAATCGCTTGTCCTGCCGCGCCTTTAACAATATTGTCAATGACGGATACAATGGTCACCCGGCCTGTACGGGCGTCCGTGGCAAAGCCGATATCACAATAGTTGGAGCCGCTGACCTCTTTGGTCGCCGGAAGCACACCAGCGTCGCGAACACGCACATAAGGACGTCCTGCATAATACTTACGATATAATTCCACCAAATCCTGCTCGCTGTACTTCCCGTTCATCCCGGCGTACATCGTGCTCATAATGCCCCGGGTCATCGGCACCAGATGCGTAGTGAATGTAACTGTAACCTTCTCTCCAGCGATCTCCGTCAGGGTCTGTTCAATTTCCGGAATGTGCTGGTGCTTGTTGACCTTGTAGGCTTTGAAATTCTCATTGATCTCGGCGTAATGGACCATTAGGCTCGTTCCCCGGCCCGCCCCGGATACACCGGATTTCGCGTCGATAATGATGCTGTCGTGTTTGATCCAGCCGGCTTGCAGCGCCGGAATCAAGCCCAGCAGTGTGGCTGTCGGATAACACCCCGGATTCGAGACAAAATCCACCCCGGCCGCACGCTCTCCGAACACCTCGCATAATCCGTATACTGCCTGCTGGAGATACGCTTCAGGCGGAGCCGGATGCTTATACCACTGCTCATACTCCGCGCCGTCCTTCAACCGGAAGTCACCGGACAGATCAACAACCTTCAGCCCTGCCTCCAGCAGCTGCGGCACCAGCTTGGCACTTACCCCCGAAGGCGTTGCCGTAAACACCACATCCGCCCTCCCGGCAATCTCCGCCGCATCCACGCCATCCAGATTACGCTGCACAATCCCTGTTAAATGCGGAAAACCTTCCTCAATAGGCGCGCCAGCGCTTGAAGAGGAAATCACTGATGTAATCTCTATATCAGGGTGACCCTGCAGCAGCCTGATCAGCTCCACGCCCCCATAACCCGTCGATCCAACAATTGCCGCTCTCAGCTTGCCTGTCACTGTCATCCCCGCTTCCCTGCTTTTATGAATATAATGAATACCGTCCTTGGAAATATGTATTATTATACGACCGAATTAATATAAATACAACATGTAACGTCAAGTTTATTCAAAAGCGCTCAAGTCCTCCTTATGGCAGAATCCGCTCCCCCTATCCTATCAGTTCCAGGCTTATCCGGTACAGATCATCAAAGCATTATGCCCCAAAAAAAGAAGCAGCCCCCTAAGGAGACTGCACCTCTCTTTTGAACCCTTCGCCCAGCACTTCATGCGCCTCGGTGATAATCACGAACGCTCCCGGATCTACAGAGCGCACAATGGCCTTCAGCCGGGTGATCTCATTTTGACCCACTACCACCATAAGCACCGTACGGTTATCGCCCGTATACCCTCCTTGCGCGTTCAGCTTGGTCAGGCCGCGGTCCAGATCGTTCAAGATTGCCTGTGAAATCTCTTCCGTCTGCCCGGAAATGATATACGCCACCTTGGTTGTGCTGAAGCCCACCTCCAGCGTGTTGATGACCCGGCCCGTTACGAACAAGCCAATCAGCGCATACATTGCCTGTTCCATGCCCAGCACAAAAGCAGCCAGCGTAATCACCGTACCATCCAGCAGCACCACAGACAGTGAGAAGCTGAACCCCGTAATCTTCTGAATGATCTGCGCCAAAATGGTCAAACCGCCCGTAGACCCGCGCCCCCGGAACACCAGCCCAAGACCCAGCCCCACACCAATTCCGCCATAAATGGAGGCAAGCAGCGGATTCGTAGTCGGAACCGGCCCATCCTTCGTCAAAAAGATAAACAGCGGCAGCACAAAGCTGCCCAGCAATGAACGGATCCCATATTGCTTGCCCAGGAATATCACCCCAAGGATAAAGAGCGGAATGTTCAGCGCCCACTGGGTAAAAGCCGGTTCAGCGCCCAGCCAGGCCTCCGCGAGTACGGACAAGCCGGACACCCCTCCGGAAGCAATCTGGTTGGGCAGAAAAAAGAGATTAAATGCCAGCCCCGTAATCAGCGAGCCCACCAGGATGAGCACAACATCCACCGTGTGGCGCAAGGGTCCATTGAGTGGAATAAGCGGGGGTTTGTTGCGTGAATTGATTTTTTGCATGCAGGTGTTTTCTCCTTAACATATACTCGAAGCTCATACCTCTAATTATTCTCAAAAAAATTCCTACACCTCTGAAGACGCGTAGGAATTATTATTATACCCTTATTCAGCTTCTGTCTTAATCTGGCTGCGCAAATATCCATCGATAAAAGCATCCAGATCACCGTCCATAACGGCTCCAACATTTCCAGTCTCCACAGAAGTACGGTGATCCTTTACCATACTATAGGGATGGAATACATAGGAGCGGATCTGGCTCCCCCAGGCAATATCCGATTGCTCCCCGCGGATCTCATCCAACTGCTGCTGCTGCTCCTGCAGCTTGCGCTCATACAGCTTGGAACGCAGCATTTTCATCGCCTGCTCCCGGTTCTTGATCTGTGAGCGTTCATTCTGGCAGGTTACCACTACACCGGTAGGCAGGTGAGTAATCCGCACTGCCGAATCGGTCGTATTAATATGCTGGCCGCCCGCGCCGCTGGCCCGGTACGTATCGATCTTCAGATCCTCTGTACGGATATCCACTTCTACATCATCTGCAATCTCGGGCACCACATCACAGGATACAAACGAGGTATGCCGTCTGCCCGATGCATCAAAAGGAGAGATACGCACCAGCCGGTGTACTCCTTTTTCGGCCTTCAGGTAGCCATAGGCATTATAGCCTTTGATCAGCAACGTAACACTCTTGATCCCTGCTTCATCGCCCGGTAAATAATCCAGGACTTCAACCTTGAAGCCGCGTTTCTCCGCCCAGCGGGTATACATGCGCAGCAGCATTTGGCCCCAGTCCTGGGACTCCGTTCCGCCTGCACCAGGATGCAGCTCCAGTATGGCATTAAGCTTGTCATACGGCTGGTTCAGCAGCAGCTGCAGTTCGAATTCATCCACCTTGCCGCCTACACTGCGGATGGTGTCGGCAACCTCTGCCGCCAGAGCCGCATCGCCTTCTTCATCCGCCAGCTCCGCCATCATCGCCGCATCGTCATATTCCTGCTGCAGCTTCTCGTACTGATCCACGGATGATTTCACCGCGTTCATTTCTGCAATCACACTTTGCGCTTTTTCCGGATCATCCCAGAACCCGGGCGCTGCCATCTTCTCTTCAAAGTTCGAGATCATTTCCTGCTTGAGGTCTAAGTCAAAGAGACCCCCTAAGGTCAGTTAGTTTCTTGCCTATTTCACGCAGGTCCTGCTTAACATTCGCATCGATCATTTATGGTCACTTCACCTTTCAAAATAAAATGATTGCGCCGGGGCGGCTGATTGGACTTTGGTCATATAGTTGATCGGTACGTCAGCGCGAGGACGTTTTTTTTCAACACTCGTTTTCGGTGATAGCCGTAACTCCAGGGAATGTTTGGACTTCCGGCCGCTGTTATGATTGAATTTCCTGATCTAAGCCGCTGGTCGCGGTAGAAATTCAATCATAAAGGCGGACGCGTTCGCTCCTCCAGTTCCAAACTTCCCCTCCGTCACTTCCACCTGAATCCATGTTTCAAGAACTGCGCCTTCCGCTTCGTTCAGGAATCAACATAACTCCAAACATCCAAAAAAGCGGCCGGGCCGCAAACGGGGAGTCCCCCGGGCCCAGCCGCTTTTTATTGTCATTATAACCCTTGAACGCTGGAATAAGACTCAAAGTAGAAATACAGTGCTGTAAACAGCTATCGCAGGTTGACGTCTGCTCAGTGGTTTACCGAAAAGATAAAGCGGAGCTTAGTAACTAAAGGCCCACTTATGCTTAAGCGTTCTGGCCGTGGCAGTTCTTGTACTTTTTGCCGCTGCCGCAAGGGCAAGGATCATTGCGGCCAATAGCGGCCTGAACATGCACCGGCTGCTTCTCGGCAGGTTCGGCGTTGGTGGAGATTTTGTTCTCTTCCACTACGGATTGCCGTTCCTGGTTGGTCTCAATGTGCGCCTTCATAATATAGGTCGCCACTTCTTCCTGAATGGTGGCAGTCATGGCATTGAACATTTCAAAGCCTTCAAATTGATATTCGCGGAGCGGGTCCGTACCGCCATACGCGCGCAGATGAATCCCTTGACGAAGCTGATCCATCGCATCAATATGATCCATCCATTTGCTGTCTACGGAGCGGAGGACGATAACCTTCTCGAACTCACGCACCAGCTCAGCGCCAAGGCGTTCTTCACGGGCTGCGTATTTCTCCAGCACAAGGTTAAAGATGTATTCGATGATCTCTTCAACTTCCTTGCCCCACAGGTCATCGCGGGTCAACTGGCCTTCCTCCAAAAGCTTGCTGTTCACATAATCAGCAACCTCTTGCAGCTCCCAGTTCTCAGGAATATCGTCACTGCAGTGGGCATGCACAATACGGTCAATAACCGGCTTGATCATTTCAACCACAATGTCTTTGATATTGTCAGATTCCAGAATCTCGCGGCGCTGCTTGTAGATAATTTCACGCTGCTGATTCATAACGTCATCATATTGAAGAACTACTTTACGGATATCGAAGTTGTTGCCTTCGACACGTTTTTGGGCAGATTCTACAGCGCGTGTAATCATGCGGCTCTCAATCGGCTGATCCTCTTCAAAACCAAGACGGTCCATCATGTTCAGCACATTGTCTGCACCAAAACGCTTCATCAGTTCGTCGCCTAGCGACAGGTAGAACTGGGTGGAACCCGGGTCACCTTGACGTCCCGCGCGTCCGCGCAGCTGATTGTCGATCCGGCGTGATTCATGGCGTTCTGTACCAATAATATGCAGACCTCCAAGATCTGTCACACCT